>Ga0228710_1012759_pt1 | contig 10288 bp, 5 predicted proteins | sample MedpolnodulmetaG_FD_177995 | JGI IMG/M metagenome (GOLD analysis project Ga0228710, IMG submission 177995) | Root nodule microbial communities from Medicago polymorpha collected in Santa Monica, California, United States - pink nodules | ecosystem: Host-associated > Plants > Roots > Nodule... | reverse complement strand
GTTGCGGTTGTTGTTGTTGATGTTGCCGATCTTAGCTGTCAACGCCACCATATGATCTAACAGAGCTTTGGCAGCCGTATTTAAACTGTCAAATTCTGCCCTCGTAACCGGTTGATCTCCCATGGCTAATCTGTTAGAAAAAGAACAGGAGAAACCAGGCTCTGATACCAACTGACGCAGTACGGAAGCGTAGGGTTAGCAATCGCTAAACCTAGATAGAAAAGAACAAGTTTGCAAGCGACAAACTTGTGAAAATAGGGTTGCAAGCGACAAACCTATCAAATAAGGGTTTCTAGAATCCACCAGAATTGAGAGAAAAGTCTCGAATATTATTAATGAATAAAAGTGTGCCTCTTAGGCTGCACAAGTTCTGCTTATATAGTGAAAGAAATAACAAACCCGTGGGCCAAAATAAAACAAAACAAAATAATAATAGAAAGTTCTAGAAAATCACTAAGATTTGCCTAAAATAAAATACTATAAAATTACTAAGGAAGCCCTCCTACATCATATTAGATGCGTCAGAACACGTGTTCCATCCGCATCCACAAATATAATTACCCTAAATTATGTGATTTTCTCAAATTATCAGCGTTATTGGTGTGTCAATATCCGTGTTGTATCTGGTGTCGGTGTTCGTATTCATACTTCTTAGCGGTCCTCTCTTTTTATGGCCTCTCAGATGGTGCTTTGAATGTAACCAAAAACAAAAGATGGTGGTTTGAAGCTTTCTAGTATTTCTGTTTTTAGTTGTTGATAACATGAGTGTGATTATCATTTAACAATTTTGAATTGTTTAAATGGTTTTAACATTTTGATTTTCACTGTATTTTGTTGAATATTAGATGGGGGCCATGGGAGCAATTTATCAATTGTATACATATGCAGAACGTTTGAAATCACAAAGAAAAAAGTAATGCTTTTATTCCTTTAAACGGCAGTGGAAGGAGCTTAACGACAGGGGATGTTATTGCTTAATTTCCCTTTATTTAATAATTAAAAAAAATCACGGTTCTCTTTATATAAAAAAAAATCACGCTGTCATAGTTTGTATAAACAATTATAAACAAAGTTGAATAATTCTTAAAATTAATCGTAAATAATTTGAATCATAATCGCTTATAAACCAGCAAAGTCAAATATATAATCCATAAAATTAATCGACTTTAATTAGTTGCAACATGAAAGAAAAAGTTAAAAACTAAACAGGTTAATTCTGAATTCTGATGTAGAGGGTTGAGAGAGGTTGAGAAAAACTAAACAATGCGGGAACGATCTATTAACTGTGAGAACCCTACTTATTAATATTTAATATAGTGCTAACAAATATTTTTCTAAAATTTTTTGAGTCGTAATCTTTTTTTAGAGGATTTAAAGTCCAATCTTTAACATTATTTTTTGCTCACGTTTGTTACTAATATTTTTTTTAGAGGATTTAAAGTCCAATCGTTAACATTATTTTTTGGTCACGTTTGCTACTAATCTTTTTTTAGAGGATTTAAAGTCCAATCTTTAACATTATTATTTTTTCCTCACGTTTGTTGCTAATCTTATTTTTAGAGGATTTAAAGTCCAATTTTTAACATTATTATTTTTTGGTCACATTTGTTACTAATCTTTTTTTAGAGGATTTAAAGTCCAATCTTTAACATTATTTTTTGCTCAAGTTTGTTATTAATATTTTTTTAGAGGATTTAAAGTCCAATCTTTACCATTAATTTTTGTTCACGTTTGTTACAATTGATCAAAGGCTAAGAAAGAGTAACTTATATTAATAAAATAATAAAATAATATGGAAATACTGTTTTTTGTGGAAGTAATAAAATAATATGGAACTATTATTTTTTGTGGAAGGGATATGAAAATATTTGGCAATCTTTTTTGTTTGTATTGAGGGGAACAACACAGATGTACAACATAAAATCGACTGATAAAAAAGTAACATGAGTTTTTGTTTTGTGCTAGTTTTTTGTGAGTTTGATATGTGGTTAACGGAGGTAAAAGAGGGTTAACGGGGATGATTAGTGACATGAATTAGTAATCCCCGTGTTGTTTTATAATCGTGCGTAAGTTTTCTCCTGAAATTAAATTTTTTCTTATCTATTTGTTACATGTGTTATTTGTATTTAAAATTAAAATTAAAAATTAAGGGTATTTTTGGAAAGAAAAGTCCAACCCAAAAGTGTGCTGAAAGGGGTAGTTTTCTTTATATATAGTATAGATATATGAGAAAGGTATGAGAAAATATTTTAAATATTTTGCATATAAATTTTTATTTTATATGCAAAACATCATTCAATGTTTGCTCGACGATTATAAAATCGAGGAGATCATGAGTTTTTTTAAGAAGGACAGTTATAAAAATAATTCTAAACCTCGATTTTTATATATTGTTAGTAGATATGACCATTATCCTCAATTAATTTTAAAAAAAAATAATAATTTAGCTTTCATAGTTATCCGTAAAAATTGGTTACTTGTGATAACCATTATCCATTATTAATTATTTAAAAAACAAATAAATTAAATTTTTCAAAATGACTATTATGCACATAAAATTAAGGAGACTATGAGTTTTAATAAGAACGACTATGAAATTTGGCCATACTTCAATTTTTATATATTGTTAGTAGATTTTTATTTTATATTCAAAACATCATTCAATGTTTGCTCGACGATTATAAAATCAAGGAGATCATGAGTTTTTTTTTAATAAAGACAATTATAAAAATAATTTTAGACCTCGATTTTAATATATTGTTAGTAGATATGACCATTATCCGTAATTAATTTTTAAAAAGATAATAATTTAGTTTTCATAGTTATCCGTGGAAATTGGTAACTTGTGATAACCATTATCTGTAATTAATTATTTAAAAATAAATAAATTAAATTTTGCAAAATGACTATTATGCACATAAAATTAAGGAGACCATGAGTTTTAATAAGGACGATTATGAAAGTTGGCCATACTTCAATTTTTATATATTGTTAGTAGACTAGTAGATTTGTTTAATGAGGAGTGCTATGCATCGCGAGCAATTGTCTCATGATTGCATAGTAAAATAAGTTTAACCACTTAAAGTTTTTCTACCCGGAATAAACACATGGTGGGGTAAATGGTTAGCCAATTAAAACGCTTGAAAGTCGGGATGTATGGGTTGTATGGGATTCATGATGATTTCACGTGATTTTTTTCTCAATATTTCATTTTCCTTGTTTAATAAAAAGGTGTTTTTTTTTTGTCAAATAGTCTAGTGGCTGGAGCTTATACATTTTAAATGTGAAGAAGTGAGGTGTCCGAAGTTTAAATTATGGCCCCTACATATATTATACATTGTTCCTACCAATTAAGTTAAGTTCATGAGAACATAAAGAGGTGATTCTAATAGTTTTTATAAAATAATGTCTTTATTTAAAAATTTATTAAAACACAATAAAAGCACTTGACCCAAAAAAAACACAATAAAAGTTACTCTCTCGATCTTGAATAAACGTAAAAGTCAAAATGAATATGGTCTATATTTGGACCAAATAAATTTTAAAATTTACTATTATTTAAAAAGAGTCTTGTTAACGAGTGACCTCAAGACACTCTTAAAGCATTATAAATTAAATAATTATTTTTTAAAAAACTCAAATGTTTCGATTTCTAATACATTAATTACAAGTTTTTTTATAAATAAATACTTACTATTTATGATTCTTAAAGTGTCCCGAGAGCACTCATTAACCTTTCCTTATTTAAAATTGGAGGGAGTAGTTGTTTTAACATTTCATATTTTGAAAAATAAACTTAAATTGACATCAATTGATTTTGTCCCTTTCTTTTATGGTTAGTTATTGAAATTACATTGTGTCAAAAAGAGAAGTTATTGAAATTAAAGAAAGACTTAAAGTCAAACACATCTTGTCATCTTGAGTCATGCATTTAAAATTTGGTTTATATTTGAACCAAATAAATTTTAAAATTTACCACTCCTTTGTGTTTATTTCAAGTTTACCAAATTTATTTTTAAGATTAACATTTCTTAGAATATAGTGATGTGAATTTATTTCTTTTTTCTTTTTTCTGGGTACAAAATGTGAATTTATTTCAAGGTATCTAGAAAAAAGATGTTTGGTTAATATTATAATGTTCCTAGGAACTTTAAAAATATGGATTATGATAAATAATTACATATGGATCTATTCTCATCGTCATGAGAACTTTATTCCCACCCTTTTTTTTCCAGAAATTTTTTCTATTCCCATGAACATTTTATACTCGGGAATAAAATCTAGTAACTTGTAACAAACATAGACATTCATATTTCTATCATTTTATTCTCAAGAATCTAAGAATATAACTTGAAGCAAACACACATTTCAAATTATAAGTCGTTTTAGAAGAAAAAAAATGTCCTAAATTATAAGTCATTTTATAATACCAATAAAACATTAATACTCCCTCTGTTTTAAAATGAGTGTCGTTTTAGGCAAAAAAAATTGTTTCAAAATAAATGTCACTTTTAGTTTCCAATGCAATGATAACTTTTTCTTTTCAATTGTACCTTTCAATTAATACTATATACACAAATCCAAAGTATTATTATTTTTTTTCTTTAATGAAAAACAAAGCAATAATTGATTAGGATAATTTGGTAAAATAACATCTCTCTTTCTTTTAATTAATGCATTTCTTAATATGTAAAAACCTTAAACGACATTCATTTTGAAATGGAGGGAGTACTATTTTTTTCGGTTATACTCTTAACTATTTGTTAGTCTCTTTTCTTTCAATTTTTTAATTTATCTTTTTCACACTATTAATTTTTAAATTAACCCATAATTACTCTTTTTCATACAAATTTAGTTACTACCTCCAACCTCAAATACAATTAAAGATTTTTTTTTCTTCTTCAAATTCATTGAATAATAGATATATATGACCTACTCCCTCCGATCACTATCATAAGAAAAACTTTATTTTTTAGTTTTACTGAATAAATGATGTATGTGGTCTATATTAATTGCTACATACATATCTTATTCAATAAATCTAAAAGCTAGCGTTTGTTTATAATAGTGACTGGAAGGAGTATATTATAAACCAAATACATGAATTATTCAATGAACTAAAAAAAGTTTTTGCTTATATAATTTGTGTGCAATGGACAAACCAACTTATGAATCGGGAGGAAGGGAGTATTAATTAAAACTTGAGGGAGTTAAATGTTTAAGTTAGTCCTATAAGTTTTTTTCTTGCAACAAGTTGGTCCTTTACGTCATATAATATCTTTACCATTACCCTATTTTCACCGAACTTAGTAAAAAAATGCTTATGTGAACATTTAATGCTAAGTTGGTGAGTTCAAATTCATTGCTCTCAAAACTAGGATTAATAGGTGTATTATTCAGTGTTGGTTTGAAATAAAATCGATCAATTACTAGATTTATAATGTTATTAAATGAAACATTTGTTTGTTAAATTAGGTTTGAATTCAGAAACAAAAAGGAAAATGAGTGTAAGTAATCATGTTTGTTGTCATAAACACTTTTTAGACCTTCCACCTTAATGATTAATGATAATGTAAACACTTTTTAATGACGTTGGATGAAAACGGATAGCAATGTAAATATTTTATGACTTAAATTACTAATTTATTACAAAAAAATAAAAATTAAAAGGACTAATTTGTTAAAAAAAACATAAAAACTAATTTATTACAAACATCTAACCTAAAAAAAAATCAAGAAAGATAATCATCTTTTTTTTTTATCATTTGCAAAAGAAAGTTTTAACTTACTTCTATTCCTTTTTCCCTAAAAAAAAAAAAAAACTGACTTCAATTCCTTTTGTCTGTCTCGTTTATAGTCAAGGTGATGAAATTGAAGAAAGATTTAAAGTCAAACACATCTTTTCATGTTGAGTCATTTTCTAAGGAACATACAATAAATGTTATTTAAGTTTCATGACTTATACACTTTAAGTAAAAAAGGACAGATAAATTTTTTACAAAATCGATCACTTACTAGATTTATAAACATTTTCAATTCTTAGATAAAATTGATTTTTTTTTTTTGGTCTAGAGATAAAATTGAATTTACTCATAAAAAAATAAAATAAAAATTAATCAGTTTCTGAACCCCCGCTCCATCTCCAAGCCCTATATATAGAGAGTAGTCTTTTCCTTAGATTTTCATATCTTCTGTTAACAAACATCTATTTGATTTTGGTATTAATTTATTTCTAAAACATGGTTTCAAAGGAAAAACTACTCATTCTAGGCTTCTTTGTCGTAGTTGTTTTGATATCCTCAAAGGTGACAGCTAGAGACTTGGCTAAGGATTCCTCAGTCTCTACAAAATGTAAGTTTATGTCTTTCTTTCAATTCCTATATGTAAATATATTATTCTAAAAATAGTTGCAAGGTACATCATGCATGCTCATATAAATACCATATATATACCGGTTTACAATCAAATTTTTTTTGGCTTGCATGGAGATTTTATGCTTATATTGTCAATTGTCTCTATACAGCAACTTATTTTAATTGACTAGATTTATTAATTTTTTGTCATTCATTCATCATCCGATTATTTGATTTGTTCTATTTTTTTCTTCTTGCAGTTGAGGTATTTGAAGAAAACAATGATGCAAGTGAATATAACAAAATTATAAGCACAAGAAACAATAGTGTTCATCCCGATTGGTTCATCATTCCTTGGATTCCCAAGATTCCATGGATTCCCAAGATTCCTTGGATTCCTTGGTTGCCTATGCCTGGAGGGGGAACGGCGCCGCCGGGTGGTGGTTACGGGGGACCCGGAGAACCTAGTGCTCCCGGTGGTGGTTACGGGGGACCCGGAGAACCGAGTGCTCCCGGTGGTGGTTACGGGGGACCACCCAAAGAACCTAGTGCTCCAGGTGGTGGTTACGGTGGACCTGGAGAACCTAGCGGATCTATCAATCCGGGAGACCCTGGAGATCCTGGGGAGCCTGTCGAACCAGGACCAGTCGGGCCTGGCGAACCACCTGGAAAACCTGGAGGACCTATCAAACCTAACAAATCTGGTGGTCTAAGCGAGCATGGCCACATATAAAATTGTGTTATTAATATTAATAATACTTATCAAAAGAATAATACTTAATTGTACACAAGTATCGGTATTGTAACGAATTAGTGAGATCGTGATGCTAGAGTTTTTATTTCAACTTTATGAATAATATTGCAATTAAGCATATTGATATTATGTCTTGTTTCTTAAATATTGCCTGTTTTGTTTTTTACTTAATTAGAATCATTATGCATTTGATAGATGCATGGTCAATTATCTGGACCACTAATACTGCATCAAAGTTGTGACCACATCATTTTATATCCTCTTGTAATTTATTAATTACCATTGAAACTATGTGTGAGTAATCAGATAATTCCATGGTTCCAACTTCCAAATCATATCATATCATATTGATATGAAAGATGTATAATGTAAGACTTTAAAGGTAGCATTGTAACACTAATTAACAAAATATTATATTTTTTAACACCATGTACCTAACATACTCCACACCGTTTTGTCAATCATGTTTTGAATTTCCTTAGGGAGCTTCTATCACCAAGAATAATTAGTATTAGACACCATGATCAAGCCATGTTATGCCAAGAAATGCATTAACAACAATTTTCAACACAAATGCACATACTATCACCAACTTAACATTAATATCTCAATGACACACAAGTGCTATCCATGATATAACATAGTAAGTTAGTAACTATATCCTCTACTAAAGTGGGAGAGATAAAGACAATTTTATTTTTATAGAACTCACAAGTTATATGTCAATTAAATTAAATCTTTATTGAATGGATAATTGAATAGACAATATTTCTTTATGCCTCATTCACTCTCCTTTCCTCTATGTTGTAACTCCATTCATTCACGTAACATTAGTGCCACCTCGTTAGTTAACTCTTATTCTCTCTCCCTAGCCCAGGTTCCTATCAATGCCACCCTCTTCTGAACAACCTTGTCCTCAAGGTTGGAAGTGGTTTCTATTACTCTTCTAGTCTTCTTGCATATGTAAGATATATTAATATTAATTTGTTTGCGAACAAGATAGAAATGAGCCTTTGCTTGCTGAATTGTAATGGGTTTTGAAATAGCATCCAACTAAAGGTATCCAATATCAATTCGAATTCCTCTGATCTTTCCCCTATCATATACAAAATTAAGCAAACCGTAGAAAGTAGGAAAAACTCTTTAGCAACTTTCATAATCAAGTAACTGCAATATGATTATTGGATTTCCTTAGGCTCCACGGTTTGTTGAAAATTGATGAGTACAATGATATCATTTTGCATTTGGCTACATCAAGAATGGTGAAGATAGGATCGTCTCATCCATAAATTTGACCATCATGGTTCTATGAAATATAGAATCGCTGAGAAATGGCTACTTCACACACATTAATAATTGAACAGGTGGCATCATTCTTTTTATCCTCCGGGTACTTGTAAGACGTGTTGTGAAATAACCGAGCGAAGAATAATAAACACAATCACAGTACAAAAATATAATGTGGTTATTTCTCCGGTTTTGGAGTGTCCACGTTATATTCTTGTGTTGTGATTGTGTTTATTTTTCTTCTTCAGCTTTGTTATTTTCTAACAGGTGGTATTAGAGTCTTGGTTAGACTCGGTGGGGGAGCGGGAGTGAGATCCTAAAGTGGATCAGGCTAGTGATGTGGGTGACTCACCACATCAACTAAAAATGAAGAAAATGTTGGATATATAAGAGAGATGTCCAAAAGACGAAATAATAAGTTTACAGAAAATTAAGTAATGTCCAGACAAACAAGAGGGCTAAGCCACCAATTATGATAGCCACAAACAAAAGAAACATTTTTTGCCTTAAATCACCAATAGGAAATGAGCTTAATTTTGTCTATCAACTGAAGAGCAGTGCTTTTTGTGTTCTTAAAAATCCTATTATTTCGTTCTTTTAAGATAACCCAACTGTAAGAAAACCAAATGAGATGCATAATAGTGTGTCATTGTTTAGATGTTCCTGCCAAATTACCAAATTGAACAAAATGCTCAACAATACCCTCTGGGTCAGTCGAAGCTAAACCAAGCCACCTGTGGATATACTGCCAAATAGAACAAAAAAACTGATAATCAGAAAACAAGTGTTATGTTGATTCCAACGAACCACATCCTGAAGCACATAGTTTAAGGCTTCATGTGTTTTTTATGATGTTCAAGTTATCCTTTTGATTAATTATCTTATTATTTTTAGTGTACATTCTTGTTAAAAGCACCCAACATCAATGCCTCATTGTCTTAGATTCATTTGTGTCAAATTTCATGTTTTGGGTCACTGAATCGATTCACAGATATATGAATCGTATCATTAGAGGTCTCTGACTTCCAATGAATCGTATCGAGTATCGATCTTCACATTTACAATGAATCGTATCGATCTTAATAGGTCTCTAACTTGCATTTTTGCAGTCTGAATCGATTCACTCATTTAATGAATTGATTCTCTTAGTTGTTTTTGCACGAAAATTACACTTGCACTCATTTTCTGTATATACTCACTCTCTCATAACTCCCACATTATTGAATCATTTGCATCTATTCTCTTTAGGTCTCAAAAACTCATTGTTCATAAATTCTTCAAGATTAAACACTTTTTCTTAGAATCACTCTGTACATTGAGTCACATTGATTTGCTAGGGTTCTTATAGGGATTGTAAGTTGGTTCTCTCAAGGAAATTGGTTGGGCTTAATCAAGGTTCCAAAGTGAAGTGAATAATCTCATTTCACCTCCAAAGGTCTTGGGGGTCTTTCCAACTGTTCGTGCAATCGAAGGGGATTCGTTTACCGGACGTAGCATCGAAGACTTGATTGAGTGAAGAGTTCGAAGGGGTGCACGGGTAATCAAGGAATGCCTCATTGTTTTGATTGTTCACGCGCAATTCCAATAGTCAATTTAATTGAAATTGGCCATATAAACCAACAATGTAGAAATAAATAATTACTAAAAAATGCTTAGTCCTAAGTGTCGCAATTTGATCCACCAAATCCAATATACATAACAAAGCAACATTAGTGTGTTAAAGTGTGTGTCGTGTGGGACATATGCGAGGATTAAAACATAGGATACTGTTGTGAAATCAACCTTAATCGAATCACACCAATGAAATAAACAAAGATGTGTGGAGCAAAAGATAGTGGTAATCTTAGATCTAAGTGTCTTCAAGCAATGACACACACAAAGAAATGATACAAAG
>Ga0228710_1012758_pt1 | contig 10290 bp, 2 predicted proteins | sample MedpolnodulmetaG_FD_177995 | JGI IMG/M metagenome (GOLD analysis project Ga0228710, IMG submission 177995) | Root nodule microbial communities from Medicago polymorpha collected in Santa Monica, California, United States - pink nodules | ecosystem: Host-associated > Plants > Roots > Nodule... | reverse complement strand
GATGGAATTGAAGGGTGAAAAAACAATGTGAGATGGGAAAAAGAAGTGGAGCCCTTTATATGTTTCCAACTTTGTTTGTGCATATTTCAGTGAATTTGAAGGATATGAGAATATAAAAAGAAATGATTCCTAACATGCTTTAGAACACAGTAGCACAAAAATTAAAGTGAAAAAGGAAAAATATATATTCTAAACAAAGTTTGCTTCTCAAGTCTACAAGTTAAGTATATTATATTTGGCTAAAAAAAATTAAGTATATTATATATTATGATTATTAGAATTCAATAAAATTCTTGAAAAAACACACGTAATTTTACATGGTTTTTATTTTTTAATGGGAAGAAAATAGAAAGAAAGAAAAGAAAGAAAAAAAACTCGCGCACGCACACGCGAAGGATATATTGACTTCAAAGTGTTTAAACTTACTCTAAATCTAGACCTTTGATTTTTATATTAATCAATGGTTATGATTAATGACTAATAATCTTCAGTTAAGTTAGATTTTTTTTTTACCTCTTATCCTTAATCTCACGAGCCTATATATAACGTTTTCTCCTGCAACCACCATTGATATGCATGCCATGTCTTCAATTATAGATTTCCTCAAAAAAATGTCTTCAATTAGAGATTAATTGAATGTTAATTGTTAAGTTCTTTTGTTCTCTCTCTCAAAAAAAAGTTCTTTTGTTCTCTTTTATATTGCTCTACCCATCGACGAAGCTCGCAAAAAATTTATGCAGGGGCCAACTATAAAAAAGATTTTTTATTTCATTTTTAAAACAAACATTAAATTTAAGGATAAAATATATTTTTAGAAATGTTGGGCAAAATGTGTTTCAAGAACCCAATTTCATCAATAATTGCCTATTTAATAATAGATTAATAATGTTTTTCAAATGTATATAAATAGGTTATTTGTAAGAACTCAATGTCCATTTAATTTGTCTATGACTTGTCTTGATAATTTTTATTGTTGAAAAAGGCTTCTCTATTGTTGTTATTGAGATCGGGAGTATCAAATCAATACAAATTAATCTATCAATCTTGTAGTAATTTATTTATTTTATTATTTATGCTAATTTTAGCAACGAAACTTGTTTAAGGTAGCTCAATCTTTATTATTTGGGGTAGTCGGATTTAAATACATACCGACCACTTCAAGAATAATAATTTATTTGGGGTAGCCAAGGCTACCCCTCCCATATGAAGGGCTACACCCCTGGCTCTACCCATAACTCTACACAGGGTATTTCCATCGAGAATTGTTAAAATGGGTATGGGATCTAGCTTAATGGGAACAATAAAAAATGACACCGGACAGAAGAAGAGGAAAAAAGACATTTGGAAAAAGTTATTTGAATAATCATTTTTTTTACAACTTATAAGACAACCAAAAATATTAAAAAAATGTATGTATTAATACAGAAAACCAAAACAATTGAGAGAAAAAGTAAGAGTATAGTAAGTATACGAGAAAGATTGTTGTCCCAAAAATTATCACGAAATGGTTATATAAGTATATTTTCTCAACAAAATAGAGGAGCATGGTATGAGATTGAAGACAACACATGTTGTTATCAACAATCCTATCGTGTTCTGCCGTCAAACTTGGTGAAAGAGTGGATATGCCTAACTGTGAGAATTATTAGTCATTAATCATAACCATTGATTAAGATTAAAATTAAATGTTTAGATATTTTGAGTAAGTTTAAAGACTTATACTCTTAAAGTCGATATATCATTTCATATGTATATATGTATAGTCAGGATCCATTGACATTAGTTGTCAACGAATTCTTTTGACATCAAATCTTGTCCATCGAATTTTTTAATCTGGTGGCTAACAATCAATCACATCATAACTAAAATGGATGTCTCCTAAACTCTCCTCCAGTTAAGGTTTTGATATTTCCTTGATATTATATAATTTTCAATATACTCTCCTCCGTGCAAAACCTTTTAGGAATGATAATAATTAATCCATACTTGTCCACCATTATAATATTGATCTATTTGATTGATTCTGAACATCAAGATAAAAAGGGGAACGCTAATCATATAAAATGGAAAGGGGGAAGCCGATAGAGAAAATTGACAATAACAATGAAGTTTGGTAAAGCTTTAAAATTGTGAGAAACATAATTAAAAGCTATTCCCTTTTTCTGGATAAATCGAAAATAAGAGAGCAATCTTAAGATATAATTTTTTTTCAAAAATAAAAGCACCATAGTCATGAGTGAGTTGGGAGAAGGAAGAAGAGACATGATTTCTTTTATCAGCCAAGGAATCTTCACCTAAATAATTAAAGTGAATAAATGCCGACCGTTAAGATGATAAAAAAAGACAGATAGAATTTAGTGTCAACGAATTCGTTGGCACCTAGTGTCAACAGATCTTAACTCATATATATACATATATATGTATATATAAACATTCTAGTTGTAAAAAAAGATACAAAATAAATATGAGTATATTGATAAAGAAATAATTAATTCAGTTGAAAATTCAAAGAATGTCTTATAAAAGTAGACAAACAAATTTCTCAAGTTAATTTTATATTTATGGATAGAGGTAGTAAATTTCTCCTCTCTTTCCTAAACACTAGTAGCCACCATTTTTTTTCTTCTTATCTTTCAAAGAGATGTGATTTTGGGTCAATTTTGACCCAAAATCACTCCTCCGAATTGTTTCTCCTTATTGTTTAAGTTAGGTAAGTGATTTCCCCATATTTTCAGTCTTTTTTGTTTGTTTTGGTGATTTCGTCATCTTTGCACTACACTACTTTGTTTGTTTTGATTTTCCGTTTTTGTGCGGTGTATTTTTTATTTTCCATCTTAGTACGGTATTTATTTGACTGGGGTTAAAAGATTAGTTTTCAACAAGTGTATAGATCCAATCAATAATTTTGTGTCGTCAGCGTTGCAGATTTGAATACATACATGAGTATTTCAGAGACTTGAAAACATAGATACTTAGTCACTTTTTTATTAACATGGATGGTGTGGGTTGTTGACATATTCATACTTTTTATTTTTACCTACTTTGAATTTGTATTGTATCAATGTACACAATCAATTTGAATGAACGAATCAATATCGTTTATTTTTGTCAAAAATATGTAAAAACACTTCTCGACTTGAGCTTGGGCTAAAAAAATCCAACAGGATCAAATTAAACTCACAATTATTAAATTTTAGCTCCCATGTGAGGAATTTTAGAGAATTTTTTTTTTTATAATAATTTGTACATATATTATCTTAGATATTTTTATCTATATAAAATGAAATATAGTATAAGAAATTATAATGATGTAATAAACAATTAGTTTATTCTATAAAAAAAGAAGTTGTAATTAAGAATTGACCTATTATCCATATGAAAATAAGATTTGTTTTCATTTATTACGTGGTTCCTCATCGAGCCTAGCTTGATCACGTGATTTAACGATCGTACGGTGTTTGAGTCACGCACAATTAATATTTACAATTCTCATGGCATTATCTTCATTTATCCAAAAAGAAAAATGGTATCATCTTCTTGGCAACATATGAATAGGAATTGGACTATTTGTTTGCTTTATTTTTGCCCTTTTCTTTGGCACCTTCCTTACTTCCAATTTAAGGGAATAAAAAATGGAATGTCTCTTCCATGCTTTTTGTGATTTTGCTGCTTTAGCCTAAGATACATGTTAAGAAAAAGCCTTCATGTATCGTCGTGTTTCTCGTGGTCTTCATTATGGTCTTCCTAATTAAACCCGAAGTATATGCAAGAGGTAGTGCTGTAAAATACAAGTTAAAAGAAATTAATCACTATACACTTTGAATATTGAAAGAGGAAAAAAATATGGAGGGTGATGTGATATATATGTTTTTTTAACAAAAATAAACGATATTTATTCTTTCAAATTGATATAGTGCATTGATAAAATACAAATTCAAAATCGCTAAAAACAAAAAGGATAAATACGCGAACAAACTCACAACATTCATGTTAATAGCATAAAACGACACGGTATTTATGCCTACAAATATAACTACATTCAAGTCTCTAGAATACTCATGTATCCGGATCTGCAACGTTGACGACGTCAAAGTCATTGATTGAGTTTGCACTTACTCAAAGCTAATATTTCAACATGAATTAAATAAACATCGCACTAAGATAAGAAATAAAAAAACACCCCACATAAAAACGGAAAATCAAAACAAACAGAGTCATGCAAAGACAACGAAATCACAAAAACAAACTAAATCAAATTGAAAATATATGGAAATCACTTATTTAACTAAAAAAGCAAAAAATTTGAGGGGAGATTTTTGGTCAAAATTTCAATGTATCAAGAAGAAAAGTGGTCACAGTTTTTTCTTCATATAGGGGTGATATATGTAATGTATTGGTAGTGTGATGAGAAGAAAAAGATATATAGAAATACAATGAAGTGTTTCCTTAAAAAAAAATGAAGTGTTGAATAAAGATGCCCCAAATATCATTGTGATTAAATTAATTCACAAGTGGAATGATGTTCGCCTCATTTATGACAATAGAGAAAATATTGTTGGTTGTTTACTGAAAATTATTGCAAAAAATGTTTGAGATAAATGTTCTAGCTAAAAAAGTAAACAATATGGCGAACCACAATTTTAGTCCTTGAATTTGTAACTCGTTATACTGATATCTGACTTAGATAAAAATTCATATAAAACATCAACTATTTAATTGGTTGTTATTTTAGTCTTTAACCTTGATATGAAGAGAACAAAACACATTAGTAATCCATGTGTCTTTCCCGTTAGCCACAGATTGAGTTAACGGTCATACTTAATGTTAAGGACTAAAATGACTAACAATTAAATATTTGAGGTTTTATATGGGTTTTTATTTGAGTCGGGATGAATAAGACAACAAGTTATCAATTCAAAAACCAAAATGGTGTTTTTCCCTATTATACTCTTTAGCTAGAACACTTATCTCTAACTGTTTTATTTGATATGTTTTGGTCTCTTCATATCAAGGTGACATGTGGCCATAAAATAATCCATGTTAGCAACCCATGTGCCACTCCCACTAGCTACGTAATCATTATGACTAAGTTTAAAGTCCTACGTAATATTAAGGATTAAAGTAACTAACGAATTGAAGAGTGCAATATTTATGAGTTTTTGTCTGAGTCAGAGGGGTTAATGTGACAACGAGTTACAATTAAGGAACAAAATTGGTGGTTTGTCCCTAAACAATGTCATGTTGCTCAGCTAGCAAAACAATTTGATGGTTGTTGTACATATTTAATATGGATCTACATGCATTCATTAAAAACTCATATTTTGTATAATTGAATTTTAACATGGGCTATGCTATATGTCGCGACCAAAAGTCTCGCGAATATCCCACGAATTGTGTTTTAAAACTTTTGCCGTTTTCCATTTCACAGTTATTACTCTCTACCTTTTTTTTCCACTCAAAACTTGGTCACCAACTACACACATGAAAGCTGAAGCAAACACTGTATGCTCAGGAAAAGACAATAAGCAAAGGCAACTTTGTCACGTCTCTAAACTTTGGTAATTGAAGAGAACCAATAAAATAATACAATGAAGGGAATCTGGAGATGGAGTGGAACAACAGGAAACAAGGGGGGAGAGAGAAATGGTATGACCAAAAAGAGATAAAACAAGGAAATCACCACTTTTGAGCTTTTCTCGTGTGATATTCGTGAAACTTTTGTCGCTATATTAAGCATTAAGCACATGTATTTTAAAACATTAAGCACTTGGAGATTAAGCACGTGCTCGACCACTTGGAGATTTCATGTTACGTCACTTAAAACATGTTGCATCGTGTATTTTTTTTATTAAAAATATAAGAGTGAGTGACCTAAATTTGGAGGTTTTGAAATGGGGAGACCAATTACTTTTAAGGGTAAAAATTTGGAGTATACGGTTTCTAGAGATGGCTTGAACTTATTTATCATGAAGCATCTCGGTCAAGGAATGTGGTATGAATCCTAAAAAGTTTGGTCGTGTGATCATGACACTGTATGAGTTGCTTTATCCTCGTATTCTTTTTATGAAGATTCATAATAAGAGGCCTAGTCGATTGGATGAGATAAACAACAGAGGTTATGTTTTGAGTTTGATACGGGTGAAGATGAAGATGAAGAATATTTTCCAGTTGTTTGTACTATATACAAAAAGATAATTAAACAAAGAATTGATGCTCATTTGTTTCTTGAAATGCTAGAAAAGATAAGGAAAATGATCAATCTAAAGCAAAATGATTCACCGAAACAATATATTCACCCTGAAGTGTTTATAACCTACTTGCCCTCTGATCACATTTATCTTGTGATGTGATAGGATAACATTCTTGACTCGCACTTAATAAATTGTTGATTTAGTAGAGAAGGCTGACATGACATGATTGGTTGCAAACCCATTCATCGCTGTTACATTGGTTTGGTGCAGTCTCTACTCACTTAGTTACAAATTCCTGTACACACCCTTTTTTATTGTGAGAATCAAAGTGCAGTTGCAGGTAGTTAAAATTCTGTCATGCACTTTGGAATAAGCACGTGGAGCTAGATTTTTGGCAAAGAAAAGGTTCTTAGCATGACTCATACTCTCACACATGGTCAACGATTTGATCATATTGCTGAGGTCAATGAAGGTTGATGAGAGGAAAGGAACTTAGTAATTGTTCAATGATCGAAGAAGAGAAGAATAAAAACTAATATCTTTGGAATTTATTTTCCATGAACGTGTGTGCACGGGCGCGCGCGAGCAGGCATGGTCATGTGTGCGTCTTGAATCAAATGAAACCCTAGTTTGAATTAACTTATTAACTCGTCAATGCTTCACGGCTTTGAGATAAACTTTTGTTCTTGACATATGAAAAAGCTTATAGCTTATTGAACACATGTGCATCTTGATCACATGATAAGAGATTTATGCACAAAATGAATCATATGCAATTAAATTTTTCCAATATATATTACAACCAATGTCTTCTCATAATTATACTCAAGAAAATTTTCATTCATTTTGACTTTTGTAGGGAACGTATGCGGGCTGGTGAAATGATGATGGCATTCTACTTTTTGTTTTCTCCCTGGATTTCAATGGTGCTTGTTCATAGATTATTTTTTTCAATTAAGTTGTTTTCTTCTGTTTTAAAGAATATATATATTATTTAAATTTTCATTATGTTTTACTTTACGCCAAAGATGTTCATTTAAACGCTAAAATAATCCAAATTCAACTAAATTTTATAGGGTGTAAGTACAATCCGGATTATATAATCCGAATTTAACACGGGTGTAAGTGAAATTCGGATTATATAATCCGAATTCCTTCAGCATTGGATTCATTTGTATGGTCCACAACATCCATATACCTCTATAAATAAGTGTTTCCGGTTTTCATCTTCATTTCCAGCCAAACACATAAACACACCAAAGAAACCATGGAAATTTTTGTCATTGTTAAAGATCTTTCTCATGTTGTTGCAAATAGATAGCTCCCTATTTGACAGCATGATGAAGGATCTTCAGCATGTTGTCAAAAATATATAGATACATAGATAGATAGATACAAAGAGGTTCTAACTCTTTATTTGTCAAAAATACCAAGAGGTTGCTATGACCTAGATTTTGGTGCCTTGACGATATAAATATCTCAGTTGGCAAGGCAGCAGGATTTAACTCAACAATCCTCTTGAAACACCTTGTCTTTCATCGTTATGTTGTAGATCTGAATCCGAAAAGGTTTTTATGATCTCAATCCAATTGGCCTGCTGATAGAAATATGTAAGTTGGCAGGCTAGCTGGGTCGAGTTCAAAAGCACCTCTTCTAACACCATCCTAAAATATTATGTTGTTTATGTTGTTTTATGCTGCTTACTTGTTTTTTTTTATGCATTTTTCTTAATTATTTTCTATGTCATATTCCATGAAAACCCTTCAAAAACACATTCTGGTGTTGTTTGGATTATGTAATCGGAATTTTTTTAGTTAGTTTCGGATTATATAATCTGAATACAATCAGTTTTTTTTTACGGTGGCGTTTCACCAAAGGACGGTTGGACAATGGAACACGTTTTATTTGACTGTACTTATGATGTGGGACTGGCTTAAGGCTATAAATAGGCTTGCATCTTCAACATTTACTTTCATTCTTCACTTCACCTCTTTTCTTACCTTTTCTTCAACATTTTTTAGTTTTTTAGGAGTGTTTATGGTGCCATGGTCATTGTTGACCATTCATATAATCCACACAATTGCTTTGCAGCTTATGCGGGGATTATATAACGATCAACAGAGATCTTTGACATCATAGAAAACACAAAATATCCACAGTTCGTAAGGTCTCGGATTTGAAAAATTCTATGGTGAAGTTCTTCAACTGACTTTTTCGGTGAAGTTACCCTACATCCAATAATAATGTGCCACGTTTTTAAATGATGGCATGTCATGCTAATGGTTGCATGGTATGTACCGTGTACCTTTAGTCAAATTTAATTGTACTTTAGCCCTTAGATTTTTTGAACCATCAAATTAAGCACCTCACCATTGTTACCTTGTTGCCTTTCACACTATTTATTTCCTTTTTTCTTTTTGGCTTAATTGAACCTTTGATCCCCTAACCTATTTTTTTATTTTCAATTTGGTATTTTTCCTCATCATATATGTTTTGAATCCAGGAACAACAGCGGCAACACCAAACGAGTTAACAGGTCCAACGTGAATTAACACCAAACGTAAGTAGCGGAAGCTCTGACGGAAACAGATCTGGAACCGCGGCGACGACGTTTACAAACAATGAGATCGAAACATGGATATAATCGAAGGTTGAGAACACGTCAGAGATCAATTTTTAGATGATTGAGTTTTTTTTGTTTTTATTGAGGAAGATGTATGAGGATAATGATAATGATGAAGAAAGCATTGATGAAGATGAAGAAAATAGAAAAAAGTCAAATTTACAAATTTTGAAAATTAATGAAAATTTAGAAATTATTGATTTTAAGATTACTGAAAATCAAGAAATTAATGTTACAAATGCCAGTTAAAATGTTGTTGTTCGTTCCATCATCATCTTCTTGTTTGTTTATTGAGTTTGTTTTCTTTCATGTCTTTTTTTGGAAATTTCAGTGGATATGAAAGGGAAAGCTTTTAATCATGTGTGTTGTGATTACTGATTTGTGGATTTTGATAAGTTTATGTTTTATGAATTTTAATCATATGTGTTATGATGAAAAGGAAAGCTTTTAATCATATGTGTTAGAATTTTGATAAGCTTTTCTTGATCGATTAAGGTAAAAATATTGAAGATTTGGTTGTAATTATGGGGAAAGTGAAACTGCTTAATTCTTATTCAGATATGGGTTAGTTTTGTTGGTAACCATCAAACCAGTGTTTACTGTTTTGAAACCAGTGTTGAATGTTCACCCTATCACACAACAATCAATATTCAACTCATTCCAAAATCCTCTTCTTTCTCTCCCACTTTTTCTGGTTTGTGAGCATGACTTTCCAAAAATAAAACAAATATGAGAACCAAGTTCTGTCTTAAGAGAAATTGAAGAAGAAGAAGAAGAATGGGGATTGTGATTCTTGAAAAAGGTTTGGGAGAAGAAGAAGAAATTGAACGTAGTTAAATATGAAAGAACGAAAATATTATCAATTGATTTCATGTGTTGTAGTGGTTTAATTTATTTTAATTTATTGTAAAATGATTTAAGGTTGCTAGTTTGAACCTTGGCTGAACCTTTACTTGTTTTTATTTTATTTTTGTTTTGCTTTAAAAAAAACGTTGATTAAAACCTCAAGGTACAACCAAATCATTATTACCAACGAACTACAACCAATTTATTGATAAATGTTTGTTATGTTTGCGTTATATACTGAATTCATGTTGAATGAATTTTTTTTCCTAAAGGAGGCTGAATATTTTTTTTTTGACATACATAATTTTGTTTTTTAGAGACATACTTAATTTTGTTAATGTGTTGGTTTTTTTTTTTTTTTTTTTAGAAATAATTTTGTTTTTTTTTTTTTTTTGTTTTTTTTTTTTTTTTTTTAAGGAATAAGTTGGTTTATCTATTTTAGTAGTTTAATGTGCTTAAATTATTTCAGTTAATTATGTATGTTTAAATTAGTCTTATTGATCAAACAACTTGCTAAAATAATATTTTCGTTCATTCATATTTATAAGAACTACACCAATTAAAAACAATCCAGAAACCTATCTTGATCGCCAACTAACGGTTCCGATGTCATTAATGTTGACTAGGTTT
>Ga0228710_1012757_pt1 | contig 10291 bp, 7 predicted proteins | sample MedpolnodulmetaG_FD_177995 | JGI IMG/M metagenome (GOLD analysis project Ga0228710, IMG submission 177995) | Root nodule microbial communities from Medicago polymorpha collected in Santa Monica, California, United States - pink nodules | ecosystem: Host-associated > Plants > Roots > Nodule... | reverse complement strand
TCAGTTTAAGTATGGGGAAGATTCTAGAGCCTCGACTTAGGTAGTCGAGAATAAGTATGTTATCATGTAACCTAAACACATTAGGTATAAGTTATGTATGATCAAGACTATGCACGAAATGATCCACCGCTAATCGAGTAGGTTACGGACTCGTGGTGATTATTTAAGTAAGTTATGTATATGTCATCATGTATGAACAAGACTTTAAGCAAGATGTATGTGTCGTGTCTCTTGCGATCCACGCCAAGGGGGATTCCAAGAGGTTCACGTTTTGGGGACGGGTTACGCACTGCAAGGTGGGCCCGCACGACACTGAGGGAGTCCGATGTACGTTAGCTAGGTTTTCATCGGTCATGTATGGGATTATACTCGGGGTTACTCCACCCGATGCACTCCGTAAAATGAGCTCAGATAATAATGTTTGTTCAACGCTAACCTCTAACATAATCAATGAATATGACTATGTTATGATATACTATTAAACATGTACATGCTTATGCAAGTAGGACAAGCTATGAAGTTATACTGACGACGATCTTAGGTTTTCCCGATCGTCCGGTTTAGGATCGTGTCATGAATAAGTATGTTAGGTCTTGATGCGTTTAGCGTATCTTGAGTTAACGGTCCTAGGTTCCCTTGACCGCCATGACACGTATGATGTAAGGCAAGACCCATAAGATAAGTTAAGAAGAACCTACGACGGATCTAGTATTCACGACCGTCTAGGCAAACATGATCCACACACGTATAATCAACCGTCAGGTTGTATTGTAAAAATGTGGTGACCATAGGTTTCCCCCGAGGTTACCTATAGCCTAGGATTAGGTAGAACTCACTGAGACATTATGTCTCATCCCAATCCTATTTTGTTTCAGATCAGCAGGTTGGTTAGTAGGATGTAGCAAGCTCGTAGCCGAATGGATATTCAGCAAGGACTCGTTCGTACCCGATGCAGGATGTTCTTATAGATTTAAGAGTGTTTTACTATGTTTTGGATAGGAAGTATCGTATTACTCTATGCACGAATGTGAATTGTTGTGTATAATATTCATTTGAGGTCTTTATGTTGTAAATTTTAATGTATCCGGTACTAAAGATAATGCACATGCTAAACTTTTTAGATACGTTTAGTGTGGGTGTTACACCGCTAGGGTGCAAATTAGGGTGATTGTCATTGCTTACATGCATTTAATCCGAACGGTGGTTAAATATCGCTTGCTTTCAATCGGTAGTTAATTATCATTCGCCACTTTTTAATTTTTAATCATTTTAACCGATTTAAAAAACGAAGTGTGATTAACTACATATAGGAGACGACTTAGGTATTTGTGACAAATCAATAAATGTCTAAAAAGCAATAAAAGTAAATTAGTGGCTTAAATAAATTTTTGGGTTAAATATGTTTTTAGTCCTATAAAATTGGGACCTTTTAAGTTTAGTCCTTACTTACTTTTAATAGTTCTTTTAGTCCCTAAAAAAAATTTCTGCACTTAGTATTAGTCCCTCCTCAATTCAAATTTGTTTAATTTATGCTTAAACTCTTGAGTTTTTGAACAATTTTTTGCATACGTTTTAAGAACATTACTAAAAGTTTCTTTGCAAAAAAATTGTCGCAAAATTTGATTTATCTTTAACTTTTGTCATTTTAAAAAATTCATATTTTATTCATTTCATGCTAAAAAATTCTAAATTTTAGTAAATGAATCTTTCATAGTGTTCTAAACTTGTCTCAAAAAAATCGTTCAAAAATTTAAGAGTTTAAGGATAATTAAACAAACTTTGTTGTAACAGGGACTAAAACTAGAAGTATTTTTTTTTTCGTAGGGACTAAAAAACCTATTAAAATTAAGTAAGGACTAAACTTAAAAGTTCTCAATTTTACAGGAACAAAAAACATATTTAACCCTAATTTTTTGACCCACATCATATAGGATGTCCCATCATACAAAAAGGTCAAATTATGTATAGTTAATTATGTGCATGTTAGATATGGCAGTTGATTTATCAAAATTATAATGACAATGTGATTTACTGATTTCAAAGAAGCTCTAAAGTGAAGTTTTTATAAAATCACATGGATTCATCGTGATTATGTCAATTCATCATAAATTCAAACATTCAACATGTGAAGTTGTGAGTCTTTATCCAAAGAATATGATAAATGTGAGTCAAAAGATAGGACTCCTAATTCAAATAGAGCTACCTCAGGCCACATGAAATTTTTGCAACACACTCATAATAATTAAACTTAAGTGTTCCCATAAAGTAATCATTTTTTTCTTGAAAGAAAAACAAATCAATACCATCAATGAAACTTTAATTTTACAAGTCATACATACCCACATATAAGAACCTTCTTGAGTTCCATCTATAATAGAAACTGCATCAGGTTGAACGTTGAGAGTACTTCTGTTGCTAAACATATCCTTTACCTAAGACAAGAAAACAAAAGCTTTAGCCATTGGGAGGCAATTAAGATATACTAGCTGCTAAATTATTGAACAATAGATAACGAATTAATGATGCTTATGGTTACCGCATGCAATATCTTTTCAGCAGAATCCCCATCCAAAAGCCCTAAACCTGGTTGGGGTGTTTTGGAGTGCAGATCTTCAGGGACTACACTCTCTGCTTCTTCTAGAAGTGGAACAAGTGATTTTGCTGCTTTTTCAGGTTTATCCGCGTATGCACTCAAACCTGGTTTGATCTATAACATCACACAACAATTAATGAAGACTTTTTCAACAATTAGGTAACATTTTGAAATTTAACTAAGGAGATGCAAAAATTTAAAAAATGCATGTCACCTTGTCAACAAACTCAAATCATTGTCAATGTAAGGAAGAGTTAAGTTCTGGTCAAAATGGTAAACATGGACACGGCTACCAGTGCTACCAGCATCAAAGATGACAGCATACGAGGTTAGAGTTTCTTGTTTTTGAAAAATCTTTCTATTAGTGAGTAGTATATCTTTTCCAAGATATTGGGAGGAAGAGAGTGCAGGCATTAAGAAAAGTAGAAATGTGATGAGTGTAGTGAAGAAGTTCATGCACTTTGTCTTTTGCAAAAGTAAAACCATTTTGAAACTAATTTCAACTAACTAGCTACTAGTGGCAGAGGAACTTAAGCAGAATTTTGATGCTTAGTTCTCACTAATATAGCATGATAAAGTGAAGATTATCACTATTCACTCCATATCATATTAAACTGTACTTCAACTTAATACTACTATAATTGATTCTTTAACCAATATATTAAAAACACTAGGACACTGGTTGATATTTCCCTTAAAGATTAATTTTACAATATTATTTTCTCCCAATTTGAATTACATACGAGAAATCCAAGCTACCTTCATTTTTTTAAAAGTATTTTATCAAATTTTAAATATGTAATTCAATAAAAATGCAGTATATATTAATCTCAATTGCCATCTATGACAAATGCATTATAGCATTGGAAACGGTGGCAGAGCCCCTCTAAAGGTTCAAATTCTGAAGGTTTAGAGGATCAATATAGGTCACGCTTTCATGGTTCATATTCGTACTAGAAAATAGAAATCATAATCATACAAGTTTTTACCCTTTTGTTCGAACCGAAATTTCAATTCTTGTTGAACTCATCTTATGTCACATGCGTTATTATTTTAACAAATCTGCCACCCAAACCAAACTTCTCACCTGAATTCGGGTGGGCTACAACCCACCCCACCAAAAAATTTAATTTATTTTATTGGGAAAATTACAAAAATATATTTTACTTTTAAATAAAATTATATTGTGTTCCACTTTCTTATGCATATCAGTATGCGTTACTATCACACTTTCAATTTATTTAAAACACATAAATAATTATTTTAATTTTTTAAGGTATGTAATTTAACTTTTTGACAGTTAATTTCATGTTTAATGTTTATTAAAACATAAATTTTATATGTATATATAATATAGATTATTTTTGTGGCCCTCTCACACTTTTTTATTGTCTCCGCCAGCATTTGGGAATTTAAATATTTAAATTAAATGAATGGATTTAGAGGAAATATAAAATATATTCAATAATAATTGTTGTGTAGCAATCTTGAGTTGGAAGTCTTACATTGCTTAGAAAAATGGAGGTCAGACATTTTGTAAGTGCGAGAACCCAGAAATTCATTGTCTTAAGGTTTTTGGTAAAAATATATTGTGTGTCTCTCACTTGTATGGTTGTTTTGAGTAAGTAGGTGATTTCTCAAGCTCCTCTTGTGCCCCAACAATAATAATATATATGTACAATCCTATCTCGATAAATAATTAGACTAATAAATTTTAAGGACCAAAAATATTATTATTATTATTAATTTACTCTCATTTATGATAAAACTCAAGTTAAGATAGTGTTTCTGTGTGAACAAGTGGGTGTTCCTCTTGAGCATGGGGTATATTTTTCACGATGGTGGTTTGATCCTTCACAATTCGTGGAAACGTTATTTTTTTTAAAATTGTTTGTAAAAAGTTAACTACTATTGAATTCGCATAGTCTAAAAAAAGAAATTCAAAAATCGACAATGTATTTAAGAAACTTGATTCAATTTTCAATAAGATGTTTACAATTAAATCTATTGCAACAATCAAAACTAACAATCTAAAATACAACACTTAAACAAGCTCAAATCAAACCTGAATTTACACAAGAAATCTACTTGTGAAAAGAGACAATTAATTGAATAAGGTATTGAAATTCTATCGAAGGTTATTGCAAACTTTATCATGATTGATCAACAATGTTTAACTAATCTATTTCTTCAAATCAAGATTAAGTGTATGAAATATCAATTAATTTAATAAAGAACACAAACCTAATTCAACAATTCCAATATGATTCAATTTGCAAGGAGTTAAAAGAGATAAGGGAAGAGAAATACAACATCGTGACTTAAAAAGGTTCCCTTTATAGTTCTTTATATGGGCTCATTTGTAGTCTTCTATTATGATGATATGAATTTACAGAGTTTATTACAATAAAAATTCTACTCTTCTTCCAACAAATTTTGCTTCCATCCAATCAAAATGATCAAAATACTCTTGTATGAGTTAACTAAGGCATGTGCTAATTTCTGCCTTAGTTAACTCAAGCAGCGTGCCTTAAGTCATGCAAGAGTAAGTGTATGCATGAGTTAACTCACGCAACAATTAGCACCTGCGTGTGTTAAACTAATTTGATTAATACACAACTTTATTCGAATTTATTCAATACGCAATTTATTTAATTAGTCTTTATTCAAATTTATTTATTCAATACACAATTTATTTAATTAGTCTTTATTCGAATTTACTTAATCAATACGCAATTTATTTAAATAGTCTTTATTCGAATTTATTTATTCAATACACAATTTATTTATTTAGTCTTTATATGAATTTATTTATTCAATACGCAATCATAAAATAAATGCAAAAATTAACAAAAATAAAGGAACAAAAATAATAAATATAAAATGTCATTTTAGTAATATAATTCTTATTACATTTACAATGGGGTAAAACTAAATCTGCGAAGGAAAAAAAAACCACCAGAAAACCTACCTTCATGTGGTAAAACTAAGAGAAATCCACAAGAAAATCAACATTCATGTGGTAAAACAAAAAAAAAATGCAAGAAAACAAACCTCTCTGGGGTAAAACTAAATCAGCTTCGTTTTACCCCAAGAAGGCTGCTCACCAATCATTTTTTTACCCCAAAATTGACCTCTTTTTACACCAAAATAAAGACTAAAAAAAGAAGAAAAATACACCAAAATAAAGACTAAAAAAAGAGAAGAACGAGATTCATAGGGGGGATAGTGAGGAGGAGAGTGGAATGTGATATGGTGTGAGGAAATGAGGAAGTTTGGAGGGGTATTTATAGGTGGGAATGGTAACATAGGTTATAACTACCATAAATGTAGTCAAAAAAACGTGTAAAAGTTGTAAAAAAACGTGTAGATTGAAGGTTGAAAAACTGACCAAAGTCAAAAAAACATGTGTTCTTGAGCTCTGACCAACCGGTCAACCTGCGTGAGTTAACTCGCGCACAGGCCAGTGGCGCATGAATTAACTCACGCAGGGATATATCAAGAAATTCAGTTAGGCGTGAGTGTTTTGTGTTGGAAGAAGAGCAGAGTCCTTACAATAATTCCTTGAACCACTAAATCCACTAGATCTAAAGCCTCAAAGTAAAAACTTTAATCTACCTAATCATTAAGAACTCTTCAAATTGAAACTCCAATGTCTTCGTATCTTCAGGCATTCCATGAACATTCATTGAATCTTCCTTCAATTTCTGTCAACCCTTGATCCTTTGAGAAAATAACACCCCCCCCCCCCCGTTTGAAGGAGAAGAGACCGACTTCTTTAACTTTGAACTTTGACTCTTCCACAATCAAGATTCTTGAATTAAATACAACTTTTACAAATCCTGCTTGCACCCTATCAACCTAGATCAAATCTCCACAATGATTCTTATGAAATTGTTTAGACAAGAGTTTGTAGAGTGTGTGTGTAAAATTGTTTCAGTTGAATGACAAAATCTGTAAAGATAAGTATTTATTGATGTGAGAGTTTAGAACAAATTAAAGAACAAAATAAACTGAAAACCCTCGAGTGATTTGAATCTTAAGTTTAATGATTTAAATCATATTTGAAAAATGAGTTTTCAGTTTACACGAAGAATGATTCAAATCATATGAAAGAGAATGTTTCGAATCATACATTTCATGACTTGAACCATATAATCCAGAATGATTCAACGTTGTAGCCAAACTTTAAGTTTACAATGACTGAATAAATATTAAAAGAGAAATCATATTTGCACAATCATCAGAGAAATGATATTTGCACAACCATCTTGTGACAATTTTTGGACAACTTTCTCTCTCATGCTCAGATGACATTCTTATCCCCTCTCTTCCATTTTTTCTCTCCATTATTTTTGACCAATAAGAAGAGAGAAAAGCAAGGTTGTTGCCAAAGTTGTCATCAATTGGATGTACAAATATCACTACGCAAATTAAAATCATAAGTACAAAAAACTTTAAAAAATGTGAAGATAGTTTTTCAAACCATATTTTGTTCTAAATAAACTTTCAACTAAAGTTTTTATGCAAAAAAATTATTTCAAAAATCATGACATGATACGATTTAAGGAGAATAGTGCATACACAAAAACTACTAAAGAGACATCACTCTAATTAACATCTATAATATAAGAACTTAGACAAGAGACATTTTCATGGTCTTCACATACACTCTTTCTCGTAAGCTCCTTCTCTAAGCAGAGGGTAATCTGAAGTCCAAGTAAGTATGGGTACTAGTAGGTAGCAAGTAAGACATGAGAGGTGATTATATTCGGGGGAAGGTCAACTATACATAGTCAAAACAAGATCAATTGTAGTTATACAAGGCATTGAGAGAGAAGACTAATTTATTGTCATGTCGTTAAATTGGATAGTTAAGATTGTGGGTTGGTCAAAATTTCTGAAATTGAGGAAAAAATTACATAAGTAAAAATGAGGGACCAAAATTATACTTTGGCCAATATACATAACCAAAATTATATTTAAACCTTAAAGATAATTATTTCTAAAGTTACACATACGAGTGATTGTGATTTGATGACAATGTATGTTCTTTTACACTCACGCTGAATTACAATTAATCTCTTCAAACTACTGTTTGAACGTCAACTAGTAACAAAAGATTAAATAAACGAAAATAAAAACAATTAACTCAATCGATCTTTATTCACGCAGTTCAACCAAGTGTGCATACCTCTACGACTACAAAGCAATTATAGTTCTGTATATTTCTCGAGTGAATTAGGATATCAATGTTACAAGTCTTAGATAATACTACAATACAGATTGATTACAATAATACCATGTTGAGTAATCCTATATGAACCTTGTTGGATACTAGAATGTGAATCTTGAGTGAATTAGGGTATCAGAATTCAAATCTTGATTTGTCAGATTGAAAGTTTTAATCCCTTTGTAACAACACAAAAAATTGGAAGGGATATTGTATTGTTTTATTGATATATAATTGGATAACTTAACTTATGCTACAACATCGAAGGAACATTTCAATTCAATTGTATAGATGATAAGAAAGGAACATAGAAGAAGAATTTCATTTAGAAGAGAATTGATCCCATATATTTCATTCATCGCCTCTATTATCGTTTTTGGTTACCATGTTATTGGGTTAACATGATTTTTTTTTAATATGTGAGATTCAAATATCAAACCCTGATAATTTACTTACTCTCTTACTATTTGAATCAATTTATTGTTGATCGCCTAGTTTTATTAATGACAAATGTTAGGAGTTAGCTTGTTAGATTAATATTTACTCTTTCTTCTAGATTTAAACTCATAACCTCAAACTCATTTTTTCTTAACTTAAATCATTTAAACTAACCAAGCATATTGGTCACCTTCTCTTTCTTATAACCCCGTATACAAGTCTCAGGCATGCTTACAAATAAGTAAATTACAGAATCAATTTTTTAATAAATTTTGAAATGACTAGAAGAGCAAAAATCAAAATTAATATTTTGTAAGTATGTTGTATGCCTATGATATTTATATTTAATGTATGTTTGATTGTACTTTGGATGAGACAAACTTGATTTTGAAGTGTATAAATTTTAAAATATATATTTTATAGTCAAATCATTTTTAAACAAAATCAATTTCACATATTTAATTCTTCTAAAATTAATTTTAACATCGCACAACCAAAACACTTATCTACCAGACACAATCCGTTGGTGCATTATTCCTTTTTTCTTGTTGGTGCATTATTACTTTTTTATATGCCGATAATATGTACTATGTTCTTCATAAAGGGTGGCCACATTTGGTTCACGTATGTTTTTGGAACAAATTCGTTTTTAAAAAAGGTAAAATCCCTTTCATAAAGAAAAGGCAATTCAATTTCACTTTTTTGTTTGTTTTGATATATAAGGTATTTAATTCAATTATTACTACTTGGGTAAAATTTATTGGATTCCCCTTCATTTTCCGACCCCACCCATCTCACTAATAAAGGCTAAAACCCACGTTAACCTCGTGTGTGTATTTTTTTTTATATATATAAAATGCATTTGTATCCTCAAGTTTTCAAAACCAGTGATTTTGAATATGAGGTTATGAAGATTAGGTTGGTTTGGTTTATTTGAATGATTTTGATCTTGAAGATGAAGATTAGGGTTGAAGATCAAGGAGAAGATTTTTCCAATGTTTACTATTTATTTTTCAATTTTAATTTCAGTTTTGTAATTTTTAACTTAAATTAATTTTCATGTGTGAGCACAGTCGACAATAATTTTAATAGAAAAATATATTCACATCAGTTTTGACCAAGTCAAAATCACAAAGGGCTGCGTGTATACAACTTATATCACATAGAGTTAAATGAAAGAATAATCTTTGAGATTCGTTCAACAAGCCATTAGCGAACTGGAAACAATCATGTCAAAGATTTGAGGTATTCTGCAAAGAGTAATTTACTATGCGAACAACATTTCACTTAACAACTTTATGACGGTTTAGTGACCTCAAGGATCATATGACAATCCTCATTTAAAAAAGGGTTTTTCTAACATGTACAAATTCCACATATTAAAAAGTTTTAAAAAAACAAGTTTGCATTGAAACTTGAATCTTCAAGTCTTTGATGCAAATTCATCTTCTCTTCATTTCTTTGTACTAGCTACCATGAGTATGTGCAACCAATTTCCTTTTTGTCTTGATATTAAGTGTAGTTAGTTATGACGCTGATGCAAATTCTTTATTTTACTAGTTATGACGCTTGCATCTTAACCTTCCACAACCCGAAATCATTACTTCCGGTGAACTTCTCGATGTCCCACTTTGAACCCATGATACCAACTATACCACTTTACGCCTATGCCCCACGGTGGGCGCCAATTGTTGTGAAATCAACCTTGATCGGAATCACACCAATGAAAAACAAAGATGTGTGGAGCAAAAGATAGTGGTAATCCTAGGTCTAAGTGTCTTCAAGCAACAACACACACAAGAGCTAAAACAATGACACAAAACACTAGCCAAGCACAAAGATAAGCAAGCTTAAAGGAAATAAACAAACACACACAAGATGGTAACCCAGTTCGGTCCAATATGACCTACTCTGGGGGAGAGAGCAGCTCTCCAATCCACTATGAGAAGATGTTACAAGAGGTTACAAGAAATTAGCCTTTTCCCTAATCTCTACCCTTTGTTTCCCTCACCACTCTCATATGAATC
>Ga0228710_1012753_pt1 | contig 10294 bp, 7 predicted proteins | sample MedpolnodulmetaG_FD_177995 | JGI IMG/M metagenome (GOLD analysis project Ga0228710, IMG submission 177995) | Root nodule microbial communities from Medicago polymorpha collected in Santa Monica, California, United States - pink nodules | ecosystem: Host-associated > Plants > Roots > Nodule... | reverse complement strand
AAAATATCAACATGAGATTAAAATACATAAAATCCTAATTAAAGTTTTACAAATGTATTGAACACATTGATCCAGTAATAAGTACATATTAATACTATTTTGAGGAAAAATAACGTTTAAAACTAGTACGAATAATAAAATCCTTTCAAAAAGTTTGGGAAAAATATATTCTAGTAGTTCACATAATGATGATTTTCCTTATAATCTTTTTTTGAAGATCATTAATGACCAAAAGGAAATGCCAGTGGTTGTTTATGTGTCTCGTGAAAAAAGGGCAAATGTTCCTCACAGATTCAAAGGAGGAGCTCTCAATACATTGGTATGTACTCATTTAATTTGATCTCTAAATGTTCCTCTTAATATTCTTTAAATTAAATTCATGATACTCAATCATTTAAACATTTTATCAAATGTGATTACAGCTTAGGGTGTCAGGGTTAATCAGCAATGGCCCTTATACACTTGTGGTAGATTGTGATATGAATTGTAATGATGCATCATCAGCCAAACAATCCATGTGCTTTTTTCTTGATCCTGAAACCTCTAAAGATCTTGCTTTTGTTCAATTCCCTCAAATGTTTCACAACCTTAGCAAGAAAGACATATATGATAGTCAGACCAGGGCTGCTTTTACGGTATGTCACAAAAATTTGAAGCTCTTTACCTTTTATCCATTCATTTTTGTGTCTTTGTTTTGTTTATGAACTATAACATATTGTAATTTCTATTAGACAATGTGGAAAGGAATGGATGGATTAAGAGGTCCAGGTCTCAGTGGCAGTGGAAATTATTTAAGTAGAAGTGCATTACTCTTTGGAAGTCCAAACCAAAAAGGTACAAATAACATCATTACAATTTTGAGAATTCTAACAAAATGTCGACGTTGTTTTAGAAAACAAAGTAAAGTTTTAAGGGAAAATGTGTAATTGCAAAAATAATTATATTTTTAAGATAACTTTTCGTTTGTTACCTTCTTAACCAATATTAGGACATTCATTAATAATAATCTTAGGACCAAGACATTTTTAATATATATTTTTTGTTTATTAAAGGCAATCGATAGTAGTTAGTTGCTAGACTAATATTTATTTCCTTGTTCGGGTCTGCTTACCCCTATGTTTAATATATTAAATTTAGAAGTATATTTTATTTTATTAATTGTTTTACTTAAAATTCATATTACCTTCACCGATGTATATGATGAAATAAATTATAAAGGACTTTATTCATCTCCTAAAAAAAACTTTATTCATATTGGCTGACAGAGACAATATATTTTCTTTTTGTTTGAAATTTATAATGGCAGGGGACTATCTACTTGATGCTCTATACAACTTTGGCAAGTCTAATATGTATGTAGAATCACTAAAAGCATTACGTGGTCAACAAACTAATAAGCAGAATATTTCAAGAGACGTAATTTTACAAGAAGCATGTGAAGTGGCTTCTTGTTCCTATGAGAGAAACACAAATTGGGGTAATGAGGTAAGAACATAAATACATATAGCACTTAACACTATACCTATTGCAGATTGACATGAAATTAGTCTAAATGAAATTATATAATATATATCTTCTTTGTTGGGAAGAGGCTGCTGCACTTAAAACCTGAAAAGTTTAATGATTATGCATGTAAACTCAAAGCGCATGAGGTTGGCACACTAACTTTTAGGTTCGATTCGCCCCCACCAATAACTGTATATTGGATGCAATAGGAATGACCAGCGAATCCCCTTAAGGATATTATGAGTTTTTTGACGTGTATTGCACAACCACACCAAGCGTATCTCCTAACAGTATTTTACAGATTTATGGTTCCACCAATTCACTCATGCATTAGAGAATTGATGGATGATTTAGAGTAAAAGAATGAGGGAGAACTATGTTGTTAATGCAACAAAATTTTTGTTTCTGTTGTGTCTTGTTGTGTCCAAATTAATGCTCAAATGTCAAACATTTATAGTACATTATATGACCATTCACATGAGAGAAAACACCACTTTGACTTGAATCAATGTTATGATTCATTAAACACCCTTTTGCCAAAAGTTATGATCATATACACTTGAATCAATGTTAAGGTTCATTAAGCACCCCTTAGCCAAAGGTTCTAATAATATAAAAGATTTTCATGAAGAGTTACAACTCTTGGTGAAAAATTACAAAGTGATTCTATTATTATAGAAATCCCCAACAAAATGTCATTAAAACATGATGGTGAATTGTAACAAAGGACAAGAATCAAATTCACATTAAATTTTCTTTGATAATTTTGTTCTGCAACGACTTTTCCTGCCCATTATTAACTTGACTGACATCCACAGGTGGGATTCTCATATGCTATAAAACTTGAGAGTACTGTTACTGGCTATCTCCTCCACTGCAGAGGATGGAGATCAACTTATCTTTACCCAAAAAGACCATGTTTCTTGGGATGTGCTCCAATTGACATGAAAGAGGGACTGAGTCAGGCAATAAAGTGGTCATCTGAACTTTTGTTGCTTGCAATCTCTAAATATAGCCCATTCACTTATGGCCTTTCAAGATTGCCCACTATTCATTGTTTAACTTTTTGTTACTTTACAAGCACAAGCCAATTTGCTGTTGCCTACATCCTATATGGATTTGTTCCTCAGATTTGCTTCTTGAAAGGAATACCTGTATTTCCAAAGGTAAAATATGGATAAATAGCTTGATTAAATTTTAAGTTCATTTAAGTTTTTATGCATAATATATATATATATATATATATATATAGATGATTGATAGGATACACCCACTAGTTTTATTAAGGTGTTTTATATATATGTATAACTCTTTAATAAAAATCAGTGAGTGTATCCTATCAAACCCCTATATATATATATTAAATTTCTGAAAACTAATATATAAGTTATCAAATATAAAAATTATTTTTATATAATACATAACAAACAATATAACTTGTGTTTTGAAGCTTGAATAACTTATCAAAGTCGATCCTACGACTTTTGATGTCTTGGACGAATTAATAAAGTTGTGTCATTTTAACTTTTCAAATGTCTTTCTTCTTACATTTTTAGTTGTAAAAGACATTCATAAATATGGTTGTCTAAATTTTTTTTCCATATAATTAATGAAAGCAAGTTAAAAAGAAATACATGTATATAATAATTACAATAATAATTTTGATTCCCCTAAAAATATGGTACCCTGGGTGGCCACCCCTATATCTTATGGACAAACTTGGATTACCTTGGTGTTGTTTGCTTGAGACTTTTAAGTGTGCTCTTCTCAAGATCTCATGTCTTGTTGTAGGTCGATTCCTTAAGCTCTTCTAAACGATCTTACAAATGTTTACGTCTAATTATAAACTCAAATAAGTGAATTAGAACAGGATGGATACTTATTCACTATCATTTTCTTTGTCATTTTCCAATATGTTACTTCTAATAATTTATTTTATATTACAGGTTACAGAACCTTGGTTTATAGTGTTTACACTATTGCATGTATCCAGTCAAATTCAACATTTTATTAATGTAATTTCAACTGGTGGCTCCTCGATGACTTGGTGGAATGAACAAAGAAGTGTGATTGTAAAATCAATTGCGTTAGTTTTTGCAATTATAGAAACAACAAAAAAAAAGTTTGGGTTGAACAAGGCAAAATTCACTTTATCGGACAAAGCAATTGACAAAGATAAGCTAAAGAAATATGAACAGGGTAAGTTTAATTTCGATGGTGCAGAATTGCTCATGGCACCAATGATTGTGCTAATCACAATAAATTTTGTTTGCTTCTTTGGTGGTTTATGGAGGCTACTTAATGTGAGGGATTTTAATGAAATGTTCGGTCAACTTTTCCTTATTAGCTATATAATGGCTCTAAGTTATCCAATTTTGGAGGGGTTTATAACTAAGAAGAGGAAGGGTGGGTAGCAAACATTTAAACCAGGAAAAGCATACGAACATGTGATAGTGCTTTGTATCTTGTAATTTTGTAGACTTAAGCTTCTATGTTATGAAATAAATTAAAAGCACAGGATCAAAGAAGAAGAAGTTGATGAAAGCTTTTGTATTATTCTTTTCACAAGTGTGTCCTTCCACTATAATATGAGTCCTATTTATATGATACAATATGAGCTATTGAATGATCAAAGTAATTAAGGAACACTAACCATCCATTCACTTATAGGAGTTATAGGAAGGTGGATGACTAAGGATGGACATCCACTAAATTCATATATTCATAACACTTCCCCTTGGATGTCCATCAGGATATGCCTCGTTAAAACCTTATTAGAGAAAAACTCAATGGGAAAAAAAAAATTAGTGCAGAAAAAAGAGTACGACATCCTTTTGTGTAATAATCTGCCTCATTAAAATCTTACCAGAAAAACGCAGTGGGATAAAAACATGGTTAAGGAAAAAAGAGTGCAGAACACATTGTTGTCTCCCCTCATAAACACAACGAAGAAGTTTAAATAATCTTTCATAGTAGTCACTCAAAATCTTTACTTGACAGTAACTCTGTAGAAAGATATGATTTATCTCTATACTCTTCTCCAAATTAGCTCTTGAGATATCTTCATATTGAGTTGTTGAAAGAACCTCCTTTTAAAATTAGAAAATCGCAAGTTTCTTATATGTATAAAATCATAATCTTTAATAAAGAGCATTCTCCACTTCCTTAATGTGATGTTAGCATTTTTAAACAATTGAGTGATATTGTTCTTTCTCTATGGTACAAATTGTATGTTTGACTTTGCTGCAATATCTGTATTGACAAAACTAAAATACCACGATATATATAATAGACAAAATACATTTTTGTCATCACATGACCAATTCAAGTTGTTCATAATTTTCTTGAGAGCATGATTTTTACTCACATCAAGTGACATCACAATTATTCTAGTACATAATCAATTAGATTTGTGCATATCAACATTTATATAATAACAAATTTTAGAATCTTTTCAGGATTTCTAATAATATTTTATACTATTATCATAAAATCGATTATAACGAATTCATTTTTGAATCCTTAAAATGGATAAATGATATCATCTTCTCAATAATTTTGATAGTATGTATTATACAAATGAAAACCTTTAGGGGTTTTCATATATCATTATCAAGTGAGTCATATAAATAAATTGTAACACATCTTTCATATAATTTGAGCCTTTCATGTGCTACTGAACTTAATCAAAAAAGTTCTTGAATTCACTTCAGGTGAGTATTTCTCTAATCAATATATGTCTCTTAAAAATAAATGGTATATATTTATCAATTCATTTCAGGTGAACATATCAAACTCTCTCTCTCTCTCTCTCTCTCTCTCTCTCTCTCTCTCTCTCTCTATATATATATATATATATATATATATATATATATATATATATATATATATTTTTTACATACTAATTCCCTTTTCACGCGAAAAATCATATATATATATCCATTTAACTTCACACCTTCAAGTGTGCTGACTACAAGTCCAAACAAAGTCTGCTTTATGAAGCGAGTTTGATTTGACTAGAATTGTCTCTTTTCTATTGTAAATATTTTCATTATCTATAACTTTAATAGACTTTAACTCATGATCCTCGTTATTAGTTATCATAAATAATGCTATATTATATGCAAAAACACGTCAACGTTGACTTCATTTCGGTTCCATCTCATTTCATTGAGATCTTTCATTCATGACATAACTTATCAATATTTCATAAGTTTCAGGTACCTGATCAATTCTTTTGGAACTGAAGAAAAAATCAATTATGTCATAAAACATTGTTAGAGTTTCTATATCCTTGTTTGGGTTATCTTTCCTTTAAGCTCCTTTTCTTATTCAAGGCTTTTTATATTTGGAACCGATTGGTCTATCACATTTTCAGCTGCTTGTTATCTCCCCCTAATATTGAGAAAACTAATCCATCAATTGATAATCAGCCTACTGGGTTGTAAATAAGTTGGCTCAACACAATTAATGATAGATAGAGGTTCATATCAAATATATTTTTCCAATATTATTTCAAGATTTATCTTAGTGCATTATATTGGAGCAATTATGATATATGAAGGTGAGAAAAACACAAGAAGGGGGGTTGGATTGTGTTAACTTTTTCTTCTTTTTAAACTAAGTCCAATGATCATAGTCTGATAGAGTTCAGAATCTAGAACAGAGTTTAGAGTCTTATGCAGCGGATAATGGAGAGAGAGAGAGAGGGAGAGAGAGAGAGAGAGGAGAAAGACAAAGCAATTATACAGGTTCCTTCCACAATTCGGAAGTAGCCCTGTCCCCCTTGCACTTCCAAGGAGAGTTCACTAAATCAATATTTGATTACAAATGCTCAAGCACAAAAGCAAGAGATTTCAAATGCTCAAGCACAAAAGCAAGAGATTTCCAATGCTAAAGCACAAAAGCAAGAGACTTCTAAACAAACAAAATTACACATAATTTTTTTGAGATTCAAACACTTAATCCAATCAATGGTGTTCACAATACAAATCAGATACAAATTTTTAAGACTCTAGAATTTTTAAGATATGAAAGTTGTTAAGAAATTCAAGTGAACGATGATGTGCAACAATTTCAGCAGAGGTTTGACACTTGTAAATTGTTGGTGAGTCTCTTACAATCTTCAAGTCTTCACACCTTTATATAGAGGTGTGAAAGATACGTTGATGATTTCCAGCACATGAAAAAGAGTCGTTGTGAAGCTTGATCGTCACCAATGATTTGTTACTTGATTTGGTTATTGTCCTAGGAGGGAACAATTTCAAATTCATTCCTTGATTAGAGAACAACCAGTGTAGACACGGTTGTAGAAGTACTATTGCAGACATGGTAGTGGAGTAGTGGTTGTACAATTGTCCTTTTTCTGTGCTTTTCAGTGGATAAGCATCCAATGCCTTCAAATTCCTCTGAAATAGTCGTTGCTCCAGTCTTTTATTCCTTTTGCAATGATGTGTCTTTAGAATAACAACTTTTAACTAACTTCCAGTTTCTTGACTTCATACTCTGATGATCTTTAGACTCTGATGGTCTTTAGACGTTTGATGACGTCAGCTTATGGCAATGAGATTCTGATGGTCTTCAGACTCTGTTGGTCTTCAGACTCTGTCTTGCAACATAAGCTTCCTTTGCTTATTCCATTTTTCTCATTTGTTCTTTAAAAACCAACACTTGTATATATCCCTTATAAATTTCTTTCTATGGTCCTGCACATTTGAACAAATATTAGCATATCCAATTGACTTTTTAATACCTTATTATTATCAAAACTTAAGGTGACAATTTTAAACACATTTTGTTCCAACAATCTCCCCCTTTTTGATAATGCCAAACACTATTATTAATGGTCAATTGTTGTTAATCTAACTAACAAGTTAACTTTAATGTCTGAGGTTTCTAAGCTCCCCTGAGTTTTATCCAAGTTAATTAAATTCATTTTAATCTTAAAAACTCCACTCAGAAATAAATTCACATGAAATCAGAGACTAAGAGATGAGAAACATGTTCTCCTAAATTAATTTTAATTTTAATTTAGTGGGCTCAGAGCCTGAATGTACTATATCCTACTCCCCTTTTGTCATCAACAAAAAGTATAAAATAAAAAGACAAGTAAGAAAAACATGAATTATTTCTAAGTAACAAATAAAAACATGGTTGTAATAATTGTTAATAAACATATCAAATCAGTGTATAACAACCAAAATAATGTCAGTGTATAAAAATGAAGTACTAGAAACACAAGCATCAGAGGGTTTTTATTGCTTCATCATCATAGCCATCATGTCAGTCATCATTGCCTTGAGCTCTTCTTACTGTTTCTTCATAGTTTCTTCCAAGGCTTCTGATCTTCTAGCTTGAGCTTCTTGAGTTACTCTAAGGATTAAGCCCATTAGTGTGGACACTATTTAAACTCTAGTCTTTATAGAAAAATAGGGTTCACATTCATTTTATAAGATTTTGAGAAGAGGTAAAGAGAGAAAGAGCAAGAGGAAGAGAAGAGGGTTTGAAGAGAGAAGCTTGAGGAACCAAGAAGTGATAGAGATTCTAGGAGCTTAATTGAAGCTTTTGCTAGGATTATTGCTTATTAAGGTAAGGGGGTTAGATTTCATTCATAATCTCTTAGTTTTATTTCTTCTCTAATTATATGCATAAGTGCTTATTTGAATAAGTGATTATTTTGAACTTAGTTGTTGAAATTCGTGCTCTTGTTATAATGATATGTTTGGGTATATGAATTTGATGATAATTGAATTGTTGTTGATGAAATTGCATGTTCATGATATGTATAAATGGGTATATTGTGAATTGTGCTCTAATTGTTGAATTGTGATATTGTGTTGTTGAATTGTGATGAATTCCTGGTTTAATGATGTTGTTGTTGTTATGATATGTTGTTGTTGTTGAATTATACCATGGGTGTTCCATTTTATGAAGTTGTTGTTTTAAGAGTTTTGATGAAAAGGTGCCATTCACGATGAATTGTGATTCTTGATAAATTAAGGTGAAATGTTGGTGTGGTTGTGTTGATGTAAGTGTAATGAACTTCTGTTTTTGGTTATAAGATTTGGTTGTGAAAAGTTTTGGGAAGAAACTTGAGTTTTTGTATGAAGAGCTAGTTAAGTGACTTTGGAAACTAATTGATTTCTGCATAGTCTGATACAGTCAAAATCATGAGGCGATTTCACGAATCATGAGGCGATTTTGACAGCAACAACAAACTTTTGCATAGTCTGATACTGTCAAAATCATGAAGCGATTTTACGAATCATGAGGCGATTTTGACAACAACATCAAATTTCTGTATAGTCTGATGCTGCCAAAATCATGAGGCGACTGTATAAATCATGAAGCAATTTTGACAGCCCAGAAACTTTAAAATTGCAATTTTCTTCAATCCAATCGTTTCCAAACTTTTTCCTAAGTGTAGGGACTTTATCCTAATCATCTAGGGGTGCTTTTATGAAATAAATAACTTTGAATAAAGGGTCTAATGATTTCTTGTGTTGCTTGACATTAATGAAGTAATTATGAGACGAACATAGGATTTTCTCAAACAAACTTTGGTGAAACTTTGAACTAAGACCTGATATTGTACAAGTGTCCTATATTCATGTTTATATGATGTATTAAGATGAAAATGTAGGTTTTCAAACTTGAATAAGTTGCCTTACTTTGAAAAATGCCAATGTTGGCTGTTTTTGCAAAATGATACGAACTTGTCGTAACTTTGTGATTTTAATAATTTTGTCATAGTTGGCCGGTGAAACGCACATGTATACGCCACTACACTCATATGTGATCTAAGTGTATACATAGTCGAGGCCCTAGAGTTTATTTATTTGGTTTTGGTTCATTTGTCTCAATTATTTTAAAGTTGTAAAGTAGGGGACGAACTTTGTCGAAAATAATCTTTAAGACCAAATACTTGACAAATCTTTTGTGGATAGTTTGAAATGATTATATGAAGATAAGTGAATGATTGATATGTGTTGAAAATGATATTTATATTAGTATGAAGTATTTTCTCCTTTACTTGGATTGTGAGAGATGGTATGATGTTGTTGATGGATTGTGATATTGGTGGTGAATACATATATGTGAATGATTGTGATGTTGTGGTGACTACATATATCTTGATTGATTGTGATATGGTTGGTGAATACATATATGTTGATTGTTTGCGATGTTGTTGGTGAATACATATATGTTAATTGAATTGTGAATGTTGTTGGTGATTGCATATATGTCAAGTAATGGTGAATTGTTGGTGAATACATATATGCCAAAATAATGGTGATGATGTGGTGAATTGTTTATGTGAACATTTGCATTGTTGTGAGTCATATGTTCATGCATACATGACTGACGGTGACAGATTTTATATCCAAAATGTAAGACGGGTGTGAAATCTTACATACGATGTTTTTGTTGCATCGAAGGTGACGAGCTTAAAGCGATTTGGTACCGCATGCATCTAGAAGAGTCTAAAACATTGCATGCATTTGGATAGTTGATGAGTTGTGTCATAATTGAATATGTGACTTGGCAAATTTGTGCATTGGTGAAATTTGGTGAATGTTGTGATTATGTGGATGTTGTATATGTACATTGATGGATTTTGTCGATGATTTTGAATATTTGAACTAGGCTCTAATTGCATGCCTTACTTGTTTGTGCTTATATACTTGGTGAATCAATTCGATGATAATTATTGTGGTAATAGTGATGAGGTGAGAATTGTATATGTATATATGTATGATTTGGTGATTCCTTTGATAATGATGATTGC
>Ga0228710_1012748_pt1 | contig 10301 bp, 8 predicted proteins | sample MedpolnodulmetaG_FD_177995 | JGI IMG/M metagenome (GOLD analysis project Ga0228710, IMG submission 177995) | Root nodule microbial communities from Medicago polymorpha collected in Santa Monica, California, United States - pink nodules | ecosystem: Host-associated > Plants > Roots > Nodule... | reverse complement strand
ATGCACTTTGTGGTGCATGCCAAAAAGGGAAGATTGTGAAATCATCTTTTAAAACAAAAGACATTGTCTCTACCTCCAGACCGTTAGAATTACTTCATATTGATTTTTTGGACCAGTTAGCACTGCATCCTTATATGGAAGTAAATATGGATTAGTCATTGTTGATGATTAGAGCAGATGAACTTGGGTTAAATTCCTGAAAAGCAAGGATAATGCTTATGATGTATTCAGAAACTTCTGCACTCAAATACAGTCTGAAAAAGAAATGAAGATTTTAAAAGTAAGAAGTGATCATGGTGGAGAATTTGAAAATGAGCCATTTGAAGCTTTTTGTGAAAGACATGGAATTATCCATGAATTCTCTTCTCCTAGAAATCCTTAGCAAAATGGGGTTGTAGAGAGAAAGAATAAAGCTTTACAAGAAATGGCAAGAACAATGATTCATGAAAATAATTTGTCTAAACATTTCTGGGCAGAAGTAGTGAATACAACATGTTATGTCCAAAATAGAATCTATATCAGACCTATATTGGAGAAAACAACATATGAACTCTTCAAGGGAGGAAGACCCAATATCTCTTTCTTTCATCAATTTAGATGTACTTGTTACATTTTAAATAACAAGCTCTACCTAAAGAAATTTGATGCCAATGCCCAAAGAAGAATCTTTTTAGGTTACTTTGAAAGTTCAAAGGTATACAGAGTGTATAATTCAGAGACACTCTGTGTTGAAGAATCAATGCACGTTAAATTTGATGACAAAGAGCCTGGAAATGAAACTCCAGAGCAAGATGAAAGTGTTGCAGATATACAAGTGCCTAAAGATACTTTAGAACCTGATCAGACTGGTGAATATGAAGAAATTCCAGAAGCTGAAATCACACCAGAAGCTCAAGATGAAGTAGCTTCTAATGAAGCTCAAGATGATTCTCAGCAAGCTAACCAATCCAAGAATACATTCAAGTACAAGTCATCACATCTTGAGGATCAAATCATTGGAAACAAAGAAAGTCCTAAAAGAACAAGATCATACTTCAGACAAGAAGAGTCTATGATAGGAGTGTTATCAGTGATAGAACCTACTACAGTTGATGAAGCACTATCAGATGATGGATGAATACTAGCTATGCAAGAAGAGCTCAATCAGTTTCAAAGAAATGATGTGTGGGATCTGGTACCCAAACCTCAACAGAAGAACATTATTGGAACAAAATGGGTATTCAGAAACAAGCTGAATGAACAAGGTGAAGTAGTCAGAAACAAAGCTAGACTTGTTGCTCAAGGATACAGTCAACAAGAAGACATTGATTATACTGAAACATTTGCTCCAGTTGCAAGATTGGAAGCAATCAGGTTACTTTTATCCTATGCAGTAAATCATAGCATAATATTATATCAAATTGATGTAAAGAGTGAATTTCTCAATGAAGCGATATCAGAAGAAGTGTTTGTCAAGCAACCTCTTTGTTTTGAGGATATGAAGCATCCGGGCCATGTTTATAAACTTAAGAAATCACTATATGGTCTTAAACAAGCTCCCAGAGCTTGGTATGATAGACTAAGTAATTTCTTAATTAAGAATGATTTTAGAAGAGGTCAGGTTGAAACAACACTCTTCAGAAGGACTCTTGAGAAAGATATTCTTGTTATGCAGATATATGTTGATGATATATTATTTGGTTCTTCTAATGCATCTCTTTGCAAGGAATTTTCAAAGCAAATGTAAGATGAATTTGAAATGAGCATGATAGGAGAATTTATGTTCTTCCTTGGAATTCAAATCAATCAAAGCAAAGATGAGGTGTATGTTCATCAAACAAAATACACTAAGGAGCTTCTAAAGAAGTTCAAGCCTGAAGACTGTAAATTGATGAACACACCAATGCATCCTACCTGCACCTTAAGCAAAGAAGATACTAGATCAAAGGTAGATCAAAAGCTGTATAGAGATATTATTGGTTCTTTGTTATACCTCATTGCATTTAAGCCAGATATTTTATTCAGTATGTGCTTGTGTGCAAGATTCCAGTCAGATCCTAGAGAATCTCATTTAACTGTTGTTAAGAGAATCTTCAGGTATCTGAAAGGAACAACTAATTTGGGACTCCTCTATAGAAATTACTTAGATTATAAGTTGGTTGGATTTTGTGATGCTGATTATGCTGGTTATAGGATTGAAAGAAAATCAACCAGTGGAAACTGTCAGTTTCTTGGTGAAAATCTGATATCCTGGGCTAGCAAAAGATAAGCAACTATTGCTATGTCTACAGCAGAAGCAAATTACATCTCAGCTGCAAGTTGTTGTGCACAACTGCTTTGGATGAAACATCAGTTGGAAGACTATCAGATCAATGCTAACAGTATTCCCATTTATTGTGATGGTATTGTTGTTATTTGTTTGTCAAAGAATTCAATTCTACATTCAAGGGCAAAGCATATTGAAATCAAGCACCATTTTATTAGAGATTATGTTCAAAAAGGAATTCTGGAAATATAATTCATTGATACTGAACATCAATGGGCTAATATATTCACTAAGCCTTTAACTGTGGAGAGATTTGATTTTATAAAGAAAAATTTGAACATGCACTTTGTGTCTGATTAAATTTGCTTGTCACTGAATAAGAAGTTAGGTTCTAAAGTCATTCAGAAGCTACAGTCCATCAGAAGCTCTTCACTGAGATTCTGAGGAAAATATGCTTCTGAAGATGACGTCAGCATCTGAACTTCAGAAGTTGGATCCTGTGCTTCTGAATAGCAATGTTAGTGGAAACGATGGAAGTTACTTTTTGGTAGCACCTGCTCCATTAACTTGGCAGTTACTCTGAGATCTTCTAACATGGCTCAAGTGTGTTGGTGTATAACGTAAGAGGGCAATGATGAATTTATGCTATGAATGTACTATCTCGCGCCCCTAAGTCATTAATGTTGTGTTTTTTTGTCCCCTTCTGAATTGTAATCATTTTTACTAAAATCACTTAGACAAAAACACACACTACTCACTTCACAACCTACACTTTCTGTTTTTAGACTGAATCTCTGCGAAAAACTCATCCTTTTCAAAACAAATGCTTAGAGTCCTAAAAAACCTTCATCAGTATTGTGCTCCTGATTTTTGGGTATCAATCCATTGATTGGTATTGAACCTTTAATCTTTGAACTTTCTACTTTTATTTTTGGGAAGGGAAAAAGAGAAAAAAACCCTTAAGAGATTTTGGATTCGGAGGTTGATTTCGTGGAGGGAAGGTGTTAAGCACCCTACACGACTACGGTACTCCGTAGGAACTTTTTGCCTAAATTATCTTGTGCTAAGTTATTCTCTTATTTTGAAAATAATTGCCTAAGAGTCTAAGTGAAAGAATGGAGGGAGAAGAAGTATGTTTTTGTTATTTTTTTTTATTTGATTTGGAATGATTGGGTCCTTTGCCTACATACCCACAAGTGGGATCAAAACCAATGTAGTTCACTCTCAAAAATTGATTTTGTGAGTTAGGTTAATTTTATAATTTTTGAAAATAGTTTTGAGAAGGGGAAAGAGGCCTCAAGGCATGAGAGAAAATAAGATGAGGTTGGTCAAATTTTAATTACAAGAAACTCAAGTCTAAATATGAACATTAAATTGATTAAACATTTGATTAAGAAAATAAAAGGAAAAAGCACTTGGATTAATCCAAAGTTTCTTAAGAAAATTATTTTTTGGAGTTTTGCATATTTGATTTTTTTTGGTAAAAATATTTTTCTAAATTAAACGTAAACTAAGAAACTAAGCGTAACGACGTAACGTGATGAAAAAAAAGCGAGAAATTTACAAAGGATGTTGGATCCCAAGCAAATTCTCAAGTTATGGAAATGAACCTAAAATTACTAATAGTTTGATTTTAAGAAAATAATTAAGGTCCAATAATTAACCTAATTTTGTCTCTAATTCATTTCGGTCCTCGATCACGGTTTATGACGTAATGCGGTAAATAAATTGTGGTGGGTGCATCTTCTCATTATCATGATTACATAGTTCCTAATTACATTCTAAAGCTTCAAGAGAAAAATAAATGACAAGAAAATAAAATGCATGAATTAAATTACATCAAGACCTAAATACACACTAAAAAATTTAATGAACAAGATAAAATGACAAGAAATGAAATATGCATGAGTTAAATCTAAATAATAATGCAATTATAAAAAAACAATACAAAAAAACAGTAAATAACAATTAAAAGAAATCACAATATTTTTTGTAAACTTTTTAGAGAAAAATTTTTAGGCAAAAGAGGTGCAGAATATAAAAAACAGTGGTGCAATTAATAAAAAAGTAGTGAAAAATAACAAAAGAAAATTTGGCTTAGACTGGACAAATCTGGACCGTCTGATGAATCGGAGGGTCCAGATTTAATCACAGTGGAATATCATCACAGCCACTGGATCTAAGATCCAAAGGTTTAAAAAGACTTGAATAACAAGGGGTAAACAGGGAGCACAATAAACCGTTAGATCTACGATCTGACGGTTCACACAGTGAGCTTATAATAACAACAAAAGAAAAAAAATGCAGGAAAAACAACTAAAACGAATCACATCCTTCAGATCTACAATCTGACGGTCCCAACCAAACAGATACATAATAGTAGAAACATAAAAACACACATGATTAAAGTAGACTCATAATCGGCCATTGGATGTCAAATCCAACGGCCTTGATCTCGAAGGCTCATCTGGACACCAAAGGTCCATGTGTATAGGAATACAAAAAAAAAAGCACTATAAATTTGAAATCCAAACAAAAAAACCACATAAATCAAAACGATTCTCTCTCTAAGTTAAACTTAGAGAGAGAAGCTCTCTTCTCTTTCTTTGAAAGCAGGTCGGAGAAGAAGGAAGAAAGAGGTTTCGACACGGCGGCCGGCCGGTTTTCGGCGACGATGCCACTGCGTCGGAGAACTTAAACTCTTTTTTTTAAAATTTTTTTTGGTTAAACCTCTTCTCCTCCTTCTCCTAACACGTTTTCGAAAGTATTTTTCACAGAATCAATACAAATAATCCTAGATCTAACAATTTAAACTCGGAAAAAAAAGGTGTCCAACGAAGAACAGAGATGAAGAACAACGCTATTACCTCTTCGAATCTGTTGAGATCTGGAGATGTTTCTTCGGAAAACTTCGATTCAAACTTGTATAAGCTTCGATCCGTACGTTGCTTCTGAAAACGGCTCAGATCCGAGCTTGGTGAACTTGAGACGGCTTGGATCCAACGGTTCAACTTTGTCTCGGTTCGGATCTGTTCCTTCTCCTTTTCTTCTTTTCGGTTCAGATTCAAACGGAAAGGATGTTGGATTTGTGTGTAACTTTCGATTTGATATTGTTGTTGTTGGAAAATGATTTGTAATGTTGCTAAAAAAAAACTATGTGTTCATCATGTTCATGTGATGTTCATAATGGATTTTGTGAGTTTTTGCGTTTTTGATCCAGAAATTGGAAGAGAGAAAGTTTCTTTTGTGTTTGTAATGATTGCTGCTGCTTTTTCTGACTCTGACCTTCTCTGACTCGCTACGGTGTATTTAATGACTGCTTTAAATAGCTAGGTTTCTCTGCTGCAGGGTAAAGACTAAAATGCCCCCGTAGGTGAGACTTGGGCAAGAGGAAAGCAAAGACCAATGAGAAAGTGACATGTGGACTTGGACTCTCAAAGACTATGACTAAATAAATAAATAATACAAAAATGAAATGAAAGAAACTTGTCACGTGAGTGACATTTTCAAAAAAAGATTAAAATAAAAATTAAAACAAAACAATAAAAATGAGATAAAATAACAACAGTAAAAAAAATAAAAATAAATATAAAACAAAAATAAAATTGTCCCTCTCGGTAACCAAATGAGGTATTTTAAAATACCTCTCTGCCGAAATTTCGTCTGAGACGACAAAACTACTCGGCTTTTAAAATATGAATACACAACTTTTTAACTAATAAAAAACGAATAAAAATCTAAAATACGAACAAAAGTTTTAAATATTTAAAGAAAGAAACAAAATAGGATTTAAACTGCGTACGAAGCGGATAAAATATTTTAATCATCAACAGTACGAATAAAAAAAGTTTTAAATGCTTCAAAAACGATTAAAAGAACGCGTAACTTGTCTAAAAACAAGGCAAAGATTCCGGCCGTTTTAAAATATGGATAAAGACTTTAAAATACGAGCAAAAAATTTTAATTGGTCAAAATTTGGGGTATGACAAGTATCAATGGCAACTTCTAGCTCAAATTAAGGAACCTCCATGCAAATAGATACTGGTGAATCGTATCATATTAAGGGAAGATCAATGGCTCTAGAAGAATGGGAACTAACAGTTCAGGTGGAAAATCTAGTGGATTTCAAATCATTAGCTCATCATGGTTGCGAACTCAGAAACTACTATCAAACTCAAGATTTGGATGATTACTTCTTCATGCTGAATGGTCCTTCATATGAGAATCTGGTCAAGCATTTCTGGGTTAGGGCAGAAGTCTTTGATAGTCATGCTGCTAGGGTGGAAGAGCATGAGAAGGTTCTGATAGACCCTACTCTTGGAGGGAAGACAAGAGAAGAACTTGGTTTGAAACTATTTACTTGTACAGAGATCAGGTCGAGCGTCATGGGAATTCTAGTTTCTATAACAGAAGAAGCCATTGCAAAGACAATCAGAAGAACAACTAAAGGATCCTTTGAAGAAGGTCTGGATAGCAAGAGTAGTCCTTGGAATGATGTGGTGAACATGACTATGTTCAACAGTACAAAGAAAGAAAAGTACTATGATCTGAAGATGGAATACAAACTGCTTCTGAAGATCATGAATGAAAATCTTCTACCAAAAGATGGTGGTGGAGATCAACCTTCTTTGGAGCACAGAGTGTTCCTGCATTTCTTCATAACTTAGGAGAAAGTAAATGTGCCTAAGTATATCTTCAACCAAATGATATGGGCACTGAAGGAAAGCTAGAATAGCAACAAAAGCTGAATTCCTTATGGAAGATTATTGTCTGAAATTTTCCATGAAGGAGGGATTTTGAAAGCAGTCAAGCAATCAAAGATTATAATTGATGCACAACTGGGCACAATGACTGGCAAAATTATAAATGGTCGCACTTTGATAAAGATGCAATTGATCAAGAAAAAGGAATTCAAAGAGCTTAACATTGACTTGAAGGAATCATATGTTGTATGCAACCTAATGGATGATTTTCCTCCAATCTGTAGACAAGATCCTCAAGAAATTAGAGCTCATTTTGTTTATGAGCACTGGGAAAGAACTAGAGAAACTATCAAGTATGATGAGATCCCAGAAACCATGTATGGTGGTGTTCTACCTATTGCTAGAAAGAGGAAATCTAAGAAGAAAGCAACTTCAGAAGCCGTTGATATTGAAGAAGCTTCTGAACCAAAGAAGAAGAAAGCCAAGAAAGCAAAGAATGTTCATCAAGAACAAGCAACTGGTTCTGATGTGCCATCCATTGAAGAAGAAGTTTCGGATCTTGAACCTGCTAAGATTCTGGATAAAAGGACAAGGAGTGGCAAGACAGTTGGCTCTTCACAATCTCTACCTCCTCAATCAACAATTTCAAAGAAGAAAAGGAAGCCTAGTATCAGGAAGATGAAGGTTTCTACTTATGTGGAGGAAGAAGATGCTCAAATAGAAGCTGCTACTGATCTGGTTTCAAGAGAAGTAAAGAGAAAGAAAGTTGCTGATGCTGCTGCCTTACAAAAGGTTCTGGAGATTGCTAAAAATATTAAGGTCCCTGCTGAAATGCTGATGAAAGAATCATGTGGTGAACAAGCTCAGAAGGTAGTAGAGCTAGCAGAGAATCTTCAACAGTTGGTGGTGGCTGGTGAATTGTTGAGTGCTGCTGAAGAGACTCATAAGGAGGATGTTACTTGTTCAGAAGATGTTGCTTTAGAAGCAACAAGAGGTAACTCTGAATCTCATAATATCTCTAATGTAATAGAAATAGAATCTAGTTCCACCTCAACCTCTGTACCAACTTCTTCAGACATAGACAATATTCCATTGAATAGAGTCTATGCAACCTTACATAAATCCTTATCCCCATCATCATCTACCAAGCACCAGAAAAAGCCTGATGGTGATAGATATGTACCTATGTATCCATCTGTTCTTAATAGAATAGCTGATTTGATCCAAATGAGAATTGATGTTTGTAATAAACTGCCTGCCAATCATCCTATGCAACCTCCTATGATTGAAACACTCTAAACTATTCCTGTTGATACAGAGGTTGTGAATGAACAAGCAGTGCCTGAGCCAAGTCTTCCTGAAACATCATCATCATCTCAACCTCAACCATCAACCCAAACTTGTGAGCCAAACCTAGAAAAATCCTCCGAATTAGCTTCTGATGAAGTTACTTTAGAAAGCTCCCAACAACAAGAACCTAACTCAGAAATGGCCACAAATACCTGCACTGAACTTGTTATTCATCCTGAATATCAGCCATACCATCTCGATGTAACCCATTCAAACATATCTCTTGGCATTGTGTAACACCCCGTTTTCCCAAAGATGTAAATAATACAATTAATCAGAGTATTCAACGTAAAACGGAATGTCACACTACTTTTAAAACATAAATAGAGTAAAGTTACTATTTATCAAAAGAACCTTGTCAAAAATTCATTTATATCGCAGCGGAAAATTATTTCGAAATCAACAACTTTGTTCAACAATCTTTGCCACTACGGCCTCAACATAAAAAACTTAAAGGAAAATCTTAATCCAAAAAGGTTCAACAACATAGTTCATAAAACAATACGTAACAATGGAAAGCAAAGAAAGAATCCTCATCCCGATACATATCAGAGCGACCCTAAGACGACACACGAGAGAGTCAACTCACAACAACAGCTAAGTCTGGTGATCTGCACGTTACCAACATAGGGGCAACATTCAAACAGAAGGGGTGAGATTTTACATTAAATAATAATAAGCATATAGTTCATCAACAGAACTTAACAACCTAAACAACAATATTTAACAACAATAATAGTTCACATATACTTATCATCAATAATGTTCCACATATGCTTCATTTATTTTCACTTAGCATTTAAATCAAAAACAACAACAATAACAACCACAACTACAACTCAACATTAACGACAACGCAACAACGCAACAACAACTCGACTATGCAGTATGCATGTGGTACAAATCAACGTGTTAGAGGAAAAAGCTCTTCAAGCAACGCTGGAGTAATAAACTCCTAAAATCAACGCTGGAGCATAGCTCCTAAAATCAACACTGGAGCAGCAAACTCCTAAAGGCCAGCTAGAGCAAATTACTCCTCAAAGACAACGTTGGAGTAACAAACTCCTAAACACAACGCTGGAGTATAAACTCCTAGAATCAACACAATATGAATGATTAATATTTCAACAGGGCATGAGCCCCCAACTTTATATAAGTATGCATGGACTCAACAATTTATTCATATAATAATCATCAATCAAAGTTAATAATGACAAACAGAGTTAGACTCATCACAACATAGGTTAACTACTCTTAAACACTATAATTGAACTAATAGTACACAAGCTTTGAAGTTTGGAGACAATCCACAAGTTTCGGGTTGACTTAGAAATAGTTATGCTGAATTTTCGTAAAATTTCACTAAGACCTCCTTGGAGTATTTTCATCATAACTCAAAAATCATAAATCATTTTCACGTCAAACCAAAGTCATTGGAAAGCTAACAAAATAATCTAAAACTTTCATGTTTACAACAAAGGGCAATTCAAAACATAAACATGTGAAAAATACGCAAGAACATGAAAAAGGGTATGCTGTTACCAGGTTACTCGCCGTGGCGAGTTGGAGGCGAGTAAACAATGCTTTCTGCCCCGTATAGGTCGTTGTGGCGAGTTGGAGGCGAGCAAACACTGTTCTCTGTCGAAAAGTGCGATTTTTAACCCCAAAAACCCAATTTTCATCAACCTTAATCCCAAAATTGATTGGAAACTCAACCTATGATCATTCTACAACCTGAACATCAATTTTCTATGAATTCTACGGACTTTCTACACTCTTAACAACCAATTCTACGTGTTCTATCATTAAATCCGGTTCTTAACCCTAATTCTCAAATTCTCATGGACAACAACAAAACTATATGCTAAATTCAATTTCAGAATTATACAACCTAAGATTAGAGAATATTAGTCCCACCCTTACCTTAGATTAGATGATTGCAAGGTTCTACGAATTCTTCTCTTCTCTTGGTTCTCTTCTTCTCTAGGTTCTCCTCTTCTCTT
>Ga0228710_1012747_pt1 | contig 10302 bp, 6 predicted proteins | sample MedpolnodulmetaG_FD_177995 | JGI IMG/M metagenome (GOLD analysis project Ga0228710, IMG submission 177995) | Root nodule microbial communities from Medicago polymorpha collected in Santa Monica, California, United States - pink nodules | ecosystem: Host-associated > Plants > Roots > Nodule... | reverse complement strand
AAAAAAAAAAACTAGCTTATCAATAAGATTTCCAAGCCTACTTCATACATTCTCCCCCTTTTATCATTAGGAACAAGTGCAGGGATGATAATCACGTGGTTAGAGAATAGACAATTAATTGTCGTAGAATGATCATGACATCAAAAATCTTTTTCAGGTCCTTCCTTTATTTCTGAGTTCTGACGATCCCTTCTTCCTTTGTTTGTCTTAGTACGAGATATACTCACTTTCTTAGGATGGTCCATTTCTAAATATATCTCCTTTAACTTAGGTAGATCAGTCTGTTGCTGTTTTTGTCCTTTCTCTTCATAATCACCAACACTATGGATTAGCCAACTAGACGTCTAGATCTGTTGGTACCAATTCATCTCTAAATAATACTCCCTCCGGTCTTATTTATAAGAGAAAGTCTGGTCAACAAAAGTTGATGTATTTGGACTGAATTTTTAACCAGATACATCAATTTTTGTTGACCCAAATTTCTCTTATAAATAGGACCGGAGGGAGTACTTATTTTGTGACAGACTAAATGGTTTAGTTAGCCTTCTATTATATTTTGAGATATATATTATCATTTACTTTGATTTAATCTATCTATTTTTATTGTATAATATCTTTATTAGCTAAATTTGAAAAAAAAATAAAACTAAAAAAGTTCAACTAAAATAGATAATTATAAGAGTTAGTTTATCACAAAGCTACGAAATATTTTTTTTCTTTCGCTAAATAGTAAATAGCTACAAAATCTTTTTTTTTTTCGCTAAATAGCTACAAAATTAAGTCTTGCTAATTTATTAATTTACTGTGTAAAGCTCACTTATCTCTCATCTACAGTTCATACTTTAAGAATCAATAACCACAAACTAGGTCAATTCAATGGCATAAGAGACAACAGGATCGGCACAATGCCAAATCCATCGTAATCACTAGCTGCCACCATTACTAAATGTGTTTTAAATTGTACCTTTACACTCAATAATGTATAGTTCAACATTTACCATTTTTTTCTTCCCATAAGGTTGTTTGTGGGAGGGTGTGGTAATATTTCAACCAATTTGTGCTTATCCTAACGATTAAACCGGATAACTAAATAAGTATAGATGGAAAAAGAACCGTGACCGTCCCAAATTTCAAATATAAACATAAACTTCAAAACTATAGAGAAAACGCATACATTTATAGTTTTGTTACTTTCATCATGATCAATTTTATCACCCAAAATCGATTTGGTCACTAGCATATGCTAGTATCATATTATGAAATATACAAATTTCATAACGGCTCAAGTTCTCAAAGCTAAAAAAAAATCCATATGGTGATTTTCTTGGAGATAGAATTGATAATAATCCAAGAGAAGTATTTGCACTTCCCGAATACTCTTAAAGGAGGGGCTGAAGTGGAATATAGGCAATGGTTATGGTTCTCACATAAGGGTGTGGAATGATTGTAAGGGCAGCCCATCCAATGATAATTATATGTCGATCTCCACCTATTTTTTTCATTCATGAGAATCTTATGGTTAATGAATTATTTTGTGAAGGATTGAAAAGTTGGAACGTGGTTGCGGTTCACAATTACACCTTCGGTGTGTTAGGAGCTAGTGCTTATGCATTTTAACATGATTAGTGAATATTAGGGTTAGTCTTGTTTAGTTACTTGTAAAGCAAGCTTGCTTAGTTACTTGGATACTTTTGAAGGAATGTGACCTTAAATAAAAAAAGAGCCGATTATGTGACGCAACCGTGTCCATCCCGTGTACATTGGAAGCCACCTTTCGATTGAAATGCAATATTGATGCGGCTTTTATGGACAATAAGGTTGGTATGTATGTGCATTAGAGATCATGAAGGTCAATTCATTAAGACCAAGATTATCATGTATTCATCATTATAACGTGTTATAGAATTGTTCGTTTCAAGCCATTAAATGGATTGATGAATTGGGTCTCCAAACCAAAATGTTATATTTGAGCTAGATGCAAAAGTGGTAGTGGACAACTTCAACAAATCATAGCCTAATTTATCCTTTTGGTTTCATTATGTTTCATTATTAGAGATTGTATTTTTCATTTTAACAAGTTATGTCATAACTCGTTGTTGAGTTTTCTAGGAGGCAGTCTAATATGGCAGCCGATAAATTAGCTAGGGCGGTTATATACAATTATACATGACTAATCCTCAAGTTTTTAATTTGATACCAAATTGTATTGCTTCTCATTTGGGAGATCATTAAAACATGACATTGACATGGAAGAAGATGATGTCCATTGAATTTGTGGGGTGGCTAGACGAAAAAGTTTATTGGTAGCTCGAAAATGCAAATAATCAAGCACATCATTGAGATGTTTTGCAATCACTTCAACCACATATAGAGGAAGTGCAGATTCATCATGAGATTTACCCCTTGCATCCTTTGGTTGGGCTACATCACATATACTTTCTTTTTCTCTACTTTCCCTATTTCTTCTTTGAGTGTACCAGTCATCCTACAAAACATATATATCATTTCAATGTATTAAAAACATAATCAAATTACCGTGTATCCGGCACGAGCCATCTTAAATAAGACCCTTTTTTTGGTGAATTGGAGAAAGGCCGAGAAATCACAAGAATATTGTCTTCAATGTTGTAAATATAGAAAAAATTGCTGTTCTTTAGGGTGATATTAGATACGGCCTCCTTCAGTTTCTGGATTGATTGTTTGACAAGCAAAGGCTGAGTCGATACTTGATATAAAAAACTCTATCCTTGATGCTTTCCACTTTTTCCCACACCCTTTGAGAACAATCAAATTTGTAAACATAAACTGCACTAACCCTATCTTGTAAATGGAAAATCTCTATCCCTTTGTAAAAAAAAAAAAAATCCTCTCTATCCTTTGTGTTCTCTTATTTATTATACACATATTCTCTGTAATAAACTCTCAAGTAATTAACTAACTCCAATAACAACTAACTCATCTGGTTTAAACTAGGGATAAGAAATTGAAGGTCTTGGGTTAAAATTCGGACAAGGAGAAAAATTAATACTAACAAATACTCCCTAACGTGTATAAATTATAAGAAATATTTTTATATAAAATTTTGTTTTTAATTAAAATTATAGGTATAAATGTTCGTGATTTTTAAATTGTAACAAACCATGTTTATCTTTTACCAACCATTTTATAAATATAATATAAATTCTTATATTTTTCAATACAATGAACAATACAACACTCTTATAGACAACTTTGTTTAAGGGTATTTATGAATTATAAAAAATTCAGCCCAAAATTACATAATCTGAAGTTACTCAATACAGACAGAATGCATACTTTTTTTTCTTTCCATAATGCATATTTTTTACACTAGTTCTTAATCTGATAATTTTTAAAACGCATTGTAGGCCCGATACAAGGACGCAGATTACAACATGAAGTTGCATATTAAAGAACAATTCCGGCAGTTTGTGCTTTGCCAGAGATTACCTCAATGCATGCACTGCCAAAAAAGGTCACCACTAAAGGAGCTCCAAAGAAAAATAAACATTTCATTCGGTCGACGAAGCGACCGACTTCGCTTTGTGAGATTGTTGATTCTCAAGAACAACAGACACAAGCTTCATAGACAAATTCAACAAGGACAAGTAGAAAGAGTGTGTGGAAAAGCAACATGATGCCTAATCCTCCTAAGCCAATACCAAAAAATCCTAAGCCAATTCCCAAAAATCCTAAGCCAATTCCGGTTAAAGTCCACATACCACACAAAGACCAAATCCCACATTGGATGCATGACTTTATTGAAAATGTGGTGGATGTAGCTGGTGATGGTCATTGTGGGTTTCGTGCAGTTGCCGGTTTAGGTAACTTGAGTGTTGATGATCACCAAATGATCTGTTAGCAGCTGCACAAAGAGTTAATCAGTGAAGGAAATGCTCATTATCGGCGAATGATTAATGATGATAGACAGTAAAAAGAGGTCTTAGGCGCTCTAACATTTTCTGGTATTGGTCCTGCACCACCGGATACATGGATGATGACCATGTCGGATATGGTTTTCTCATTGCACAGAAATACAACCACGCCGTTGTTCTACTGTCCACTCTGAAACCTTTTTTCCTCTATGGGGTGAACCACCACTTGTTGAGCGATTGATGTGTATGACACATGTCAATGACAACCATTTCATGATTACACATTTGAAGGATGGTTGTCATATTTCTCCCACTTTCCTGCTATGGAAACAACATGCTCGTGATGATGCCTTAAGCTGACCAGATAGATATGTCAGTCGAATGGCCGACTATAATGAATTATGTCGGGCGGCGGGTGTTGAAGTCATAGGTGATGACCAAGATTTATAAATTATTGAAAATCTTGATTCAGAAGAAAATGTTGTTGCTGGGAAGAAGGCTGGAGATGGTGTGAAGCTTGAAAAGAAATATAGCTTTAATCTTGATGATATTGATGACATAGATCTTAGGGCGGTTTAGATTAAATGTATATCATTAGGTAAAATATGTAATGATATCAATTCAAACAAATATAAGCCTTTGGATCAAAAGGAATCAACGGTTAATACCTGGTATTAACCGTTGATTCCTTTTGATCCAAAGGCTTATATTTGTTCTTTTAAAATCACATGTGCTATTGCTGTCACTGCATGAATTAAAAAGAATAACAGGCTTCTCAATCTTTAATCAGAAGTAAAGTTATAACCAAAAGCTTTATATGCATGGAACTGAGTGTTTTAAGTTGAAGTAGTCTCCTTTGTATCTGTCTTAGTTTCCTTTAATTGAAATATATGAGCACCATTTTCAATAGTGTGTATTTAGTTCTAGTCAAATGGTGGTGCAGAAATCATTGTACAGAGAGGGAAAAAAAAGTACTTTAAGATACATGCAGGCTAATTTTTGAGGTCCTAAAAAATAACCTTAAGTTGTTTTTTAAAAAAGAGATCCTAATAAGCTATTTTGTATAAATAAGTTGTTTCGAATAAGTTGTTTTGCATAACTAAGCTCTTTTGGATAAGTTGTTTTTTAAAATGAGATCGTAATAAGTAGTTTTGCATAAATAAGTTGTTTCGAATAAGTTGTTTTTTTTAAAAAAAAGATCCTAATAAGTTGTTTTGTATAAATAAGCTGTTTTTTTAGAAGAGATCATAATAAGTTGTTTTGCATACATAAGCTGTTTTTAATAAACTGTTTTTGAAAATGAGATGGTAATAAGCTATTTTGCATAAATAAACTGTTTTTAAAAATGAGATCGTACTAAGCTGTTTTGCATAAATAAGTTGTTTCAAATAAGTTGTTTTTTTTATAAAAAGAGATCCTAATAAGTTTTTTGTATAAATAAGTTGTTTTGAATAAGTTGTTTTATTAAAAGAGATCATAATAAGTTCTTTTGCATAAATAAGCTGTTTCGAATAAGCTGTTTTTTAAAAATATATTGTAATAAGCTGTTTTGCATAGATAAGATGTTTTGAATAAGTTTTTTTTAAAAATAGATCTTAATAAGCTCTTTTGCATAAATAAGCTGTTTTTTTTAAAAAAAAAGATCGTAATAAGTTATTTTGCATAAAAAATTATTCGTTTTGGTATTTTATTTTATGAAATTAAAAAAAGTGGGAGAGAGATGATTTAATTAAAAAAATAGTTTAGTTAAAAAAAAAAAGGTGATAATCAAAAAATATAATTATTTAAATAAAAAAAATTAATATTTTTTGAAGTTATCCATTGGACTTTTTTATTCTAAAAAGGTGATCCATTGGATTTTTAAAATTAGGTGGATTGATCAAATCCATCCATAGTTTTTAATGGATTGATCCAAACCAATCCATTAACAAAAATTTTTGTTTCATGGATGGATTTGATGGATTTTGTAGTGGATGTATTGGATGGATATGGATCTCATGGATCATATTGCCACCCCTAATTTTAATCAAAATCAAATTAATTTTAATCAAAATTTCATAAAACTACCGTTCATAATTTATACACATTAGCGCAATAAAAAGAACGGACATAACCGTTCATAGTTTATATGCATTAGCGTAATAAGAAGAACGTATAGAATAGCATGGAGTGCCCGTCTAAACGCTAGTGACTATAAAGATTATAACTTTCTTAATTTGAATGCATGATCTTTATCATATATTTTATCTAAGTTTTTATGTTGATGACAAAAGGGTGAGTAAGAGTTTAGAAATTTAACTCTCTGCAAATAATTGTTTAACTTTGCAAAATCTAGATTTGAATGCTTCTGAAAAATTAACATTGCATTATAAATCAATTAATTAGCCTGGCTCAAACCTAGAGGAGCTTACAAACCTCGTCTATGGAGTATGAAACTCAATGGAAGCTTTCAAACCTCTTTTTTGAAGTTGCTAAGTTAATTAAACAACAATTGTTCTTGAGAATGCATATGTAATTTGTCATTAAAAAGGGAAAGATTGTTGTACCAAAATGGATGTTGTATAATGCTTTTTAAGTTTTGATGATAACAAAGTATGCAAGAACAATTAGATATACGTTAATGTGTGTTCAATTATGCAGGACCATGTAATTAAATTATAATTCTTAAACAAGTTTTGATTATGAAACATCAAGATTCTGAACACTTGAGAGTGCATCTGAAGCAAGTGAGAAGCTAAAGACTAGGAACAAGATCATCTTAAGAAAGGTCAACCAGAAAGTCAACATTCTTATTAGAAGAGGAATTTAGTTCAGAAGCATCTGAAGATTAAAAACATCTGAAGGAATGATGACTCTGAAGGATAAAGCATCTGAATGTGACGTCAGAAGCTGAAGACTCTTAACCAGTTTGTCGTCTTCTGGATGAATGTCACCATCAAACTCCAGCAGTACAATTTGTCTTTTTCTGACCACGTGCAGAAACAAACAATAGAATTCAAAGACAAAGAGAATGCAATAGATCATTCTATTATAAGCAAAAGAATTTTGAATGTCTATTCAACGACATTATCCAATTCATGAAAAGTTTCAACGTCTCTTATTAATCTTTTCAAGATCTCATTCGATGCATTGTCGCTCTTCAACAACAGTTCCCAAAAACTCTTATATATAAGGACTTGAGCAGTTGCAGAAAAACATAATAAGGCTTTGAATTTTACAAGTGCGCTTACTCTGTCAAAATCAAATAGTGCACAAAACACTTACATAAATTCTTACAAACTTTCGGATTTTCACTACCAAAAAACATTCATATTTTAGAATTTCAGAAGTTCCAGAGTCCATATAAACTTTATTTTATTACACGTCTGATTGTATATCAAGTGTACAAACCGACAATCTTTTATTTGATTAAGTTAGATTGTAAAAGTCTCTTTCTTGTGTAATTGAGCAATAGAAGTCTTCTTGCGTGATTAAGAAAAGGAAGTCTCTTACTTGTGTGCTCGATCAATTTGTAATCAGTGATATTATAGTGAAAATTCATTTGAAGTGCAAGGAAACTGAACTACTCTCAATTGTGGGAGGAACCAATATAATTGTTGTGTCATATATTTCTCCCAATGCACACGTGTGTGTGTGTGTTTGATTTTAATTTGTTGTATAACTCTGTTTCAGACTCTGAACAAAACTCTGTTTTGCTTTAGACTCTGAACCTTTTTACAAACACTTATCAATTATTTTGGAAAAGTCAACACAATCCAATTCGACTTGACTCATTTCGAGTTCTAGTTACAACCTATTTTGAATGTTAAAGAAGGTGATGCTCTTCAAACTTATTAGCAGTTATCGTGTTGATACAACAATTAGAGTTCAATCAAGTTATGAACTCTTTTAACTTGTAAGCAATGATAGAACCTAGGAAGGGTCTATTTTAAGTAGATTTCTTAGTATTTTATCATCATACTAAAACAAACTTTATATCGAATTTATAGGAGATCGGAGTTAAGATCCACTCTGTTTAATCTCTTCTCCATTTCTTCCATTTGGAGAGATAAAGACACAAAAATCTTGAAAATAATTAATGATGGTGGGACATATGTAATGATAGGACCCACCACCTATTTTGTGTCTATCTCTTTCATAATGACAATCTCCATTTATTTTACTCCTTCTGGTCATATTTACAAGAAACAATTAACTTTTTAGATACATTGAATAATTTACGTATTTGGTCTAGAATCCAAACTCGATACATAATTTATTCAATGTATCTAAAAAGTCAATTATTTCTTATAAATAGGACTGGAGGAAGTAATAAATCGAGAGGATCTCAACTTAGGACATAGACTAATATGATTTGTTCACATATACAACTCCATAAGTCAACTTGCAAAAAATAAAAACAAATCAAATTTGATATTTCTCATCAATTAATTAATATACGTATAAGAAATTAAATAAAATAAAAAGGTTTATTGGGCCATATATGTTGAAGCAACAAATCCATACCCATTTTGTCCTTTGGCCCATGCAGGATTAGCGTTGCGGCAACCCTAACAATAAAAACCTATCACACTCTCATTTTCATCACAAACAGCCGTCTCATCTCCTCCCACTGCTCTCTCTGTCGGTGGAGAGATCCGCCTTTTGATTCATGTAAGTTCTCATCTCCACATTCATCATTTCTTCTATATTCAATTTATCTTTCTTTATAGTATCGTATAACAATCTTTTATCTTTCATGTTTCAGAACTGAACACCTTTTTTTGTGTGGATTATTTGAAAGACTAGTCACAATGGTAAGTTAAACATTAATGTTGTTTTTTGTTTTGTTTGAATATGAATATGAATATTGATTTGTTTTTGTTTTTGTGTTTGGATTTGCAGGTGAAGTTTACAGCTGATGAGTTACGTCGGATTATGGACTACAAACACAACATTCGTAATATGTCTGTTATTGCTCATGTTGATCATGGTATAGTTTTGTTTCATTCAGAATTTCTTGTTACATTCATGTTTTCTTAAATTGATATTACTGTTATGATCTATCAAAGTTTTTTTTTTTTTTTTTTTGTATAAAAATATATAATATGTAATGTTTATTTTATTTTATTTTTTTTGCAATATTTAGCAGTAAATATGTAATATGTCTGTTGTTGCATGTTGATTATGGCATTGTTTCATGAAGAGATTGATTTTGGTGTTTGTTTGTAAAGAAAATATTAGTGTCATAATTTGTGAAGTTTGTATTTTATTTTAGCGTTTGGTAATGAAAAGATGTTTATAATATTTGGTTGAAAATATGTTGTTTTTCCCTAGTTTATGAAAACAATTTAACTTTATTTTAGTTTTTTTCTATTGGGATAAGGCTAGGCTGTTGTTGTTGCTGTAGGAATAGCTTATACATAAGTGATTATCATGATAGGTGCTTGTGCTATAAGCTGCAATTAAGCTTTTTATCCAAACAGGTTCCTTAATAAATTGTATCCACTGTTAGTCCTTATTTTGTAAACTTTTTTTTATCAAAAATAGGTGCTTTTAGTTCCTCTAAATAACCCCTATGAAAAGGAAAATAAGGACTGAAAGTAGGTGCAATTTATTTAGGGACTAATAGTCTAAAACATATTTATTCATGCTATTATTTCAATTATTAAGATTTTTGTTTTGCAAATAATAAAGATGTTGAATTGTTTTCATACAACTGTTTAGCTTTTTTTATGAGTGAAATATTTTTGTCATGTTATGAACTATTTTCCTTGTGAGAGTAACCATTATTGTTTTGAAATTGCAGGAAAATCAACTTTGACAGATTCCCTTGTTGCTGCCGCTGGAATTATAGCACAAGAGGTTGCTGGAGATGTGAGAATGACAGATACCCGTGCTGATGAAGCTGAACGTGGTATCACTATCAAGTCCACTGGTATCTCTCTATACTATGAAATGAGTGACGATTCTCTGAAAAGTTTTAAGGGGGAGCGCAATGGGAATGAGTATCTCATTAATCTCATTGATTCCCCTGGGCACGTCGACTTCTCATCCGAGGTTACTGCTGCACTTCGAATTACTGATGGAGCACTAGTGGTGGTGGATTGTGTCGAGGGGGTTTGTGTGCAGACTGAAACTGTGCTGCGACAGGCTCTTGGAGAAAGGATCAGGCCGGTTCTGACAGTTAACAAGATGGACAGATGCTTCCTTGAGCTCCAGGTTGATGGAGAGGAGGCTTATCAGACCTTCTCAAGAGTTATTGAGAATGCTAATGTGATCATGGCTACATATGAAGATCCATTGCTTGGTGATGTTCAAGTGTATCCTGAGAAAGGAACAGTTGCTTTCTCTGCTGGTTTGCACGGTTGGGCTTTTACTCTGACCAACTTTGCAAAGATGTATGCCTCTAAATTTGGTGTTGATGAGT
>Ga0228710_1012746_pt1 | contig 10303 bp, 12 predicted proteins | sample MedpolnodulmetaG_FD_177995 | JGI IMG/M metagenome (GOLD analysis project Ga0228710, IMG submission 177995) | Root nodule microbial communities from Medicago polymorpha collected in Santa Monica, California, United States - pink nodules | ecosystem: Host-associated > Plants > Roots > Nodule... | reverse complement strand
ACCCCCTGCATTCAATCCTGTTATGCGTTTTGAGATTGAAAAGCCTGTTGCTCCAGAATTCGTTTACCAGAACGTCCCCATCACAGCTGAGATCTTAACTTATCGTCACAATGAGAGGAACCTTCAGCTGCACTTTGAGGTCATTTTAACTAAGTATGATGTTACTTCTGGATTTTTGGTAAGATATCATTTTTAATCTTAGCAATCTCATGATTAATGAAAAACAAGCATTGTTCTGATCAGTGTTTATTTTTTCACGTGTAGATGCTGCCATACAATAGCTTCTGCAGACTTGCACTTGGGAAGAAGACCACTTCTGTTGTGGTGATTGATGATTGTGGTAATACTTGGAAGTGCATTGCTGTTTATGCGACAAGGCCAAATACTCATATCAGGATTGGAGGCGGCTGGGGTCGTATGGTGGATGCGCGTAGGCTCTCGATTGGGGATAAGATCAAGATTGGTGTACCAAATGCGGGAAAGAATGAGAAGATCTACTTGACTGTCACTCGTCTAGCTTCAATTTAGTTATTCCATATGTTTAGATTATGCTCCGTTGAGATTTAGATTATTTCCGCCTTTGCGTTTCCATCGTTGTCTTAAGTGTTTCTTTCCGCGTTCATTCTACCAAGTGTACTGTTATGTCTTTCCATCGCTGTCTGTCAAGCGCCTTTGTGCCAAGTTTTGTAATGTCCTATTAGTTTAATGAAGTTTTTTTGTGTTCATCAATTTTGTATTATATAAATTATTCCCGCACAGATTTTTTATTTATCTGTTTATAGTATAAATTAGCAATGAGCAATGTATATTGAAGGATAAAATAAACTAACAAGTGCAATGAAAAAACATCTAATATGCGTTAACAGTGTGGATCAACAGCTGAAGTAATAATATAAATGTCATAACAATCATCTTCATCCTTAACATGTATTGTAAAATTCAAGCTGCTTTATGACAATTAAATAAACTTTTACAACAAAAAAAAAATACAGACTTATTTTCATCTCAATATCCAACATATGTAATTGAGTGTCCTTCTTCCCTTCAATTTTATAGATAGTAATCTTACAAAATAAAGTCCCTGGCTTAATATAATCAGTTCTATAGCTGGATAATTTAAAATTATAAGCTAGATATGATTTTATTAGACAAGTGATTATTTATCTTTGGGTTAATTAAGTAAATGGTCCCTATAAATATTTAGAATTTCGTTTTTAGTCCCTACAAAATAAAATCACACTTTTTAGTCCTTATAAAATTTTCCATCAACATTTTTAGTCCCTATAAAATTTTTCATCAGCATTTTTAGTCCCTATAAAAATTTTCCATCAACATTTTTAGTCCCTAAAATGCTTAAGGAAGATATCACAGGGGCTAAAAAGTGTGATTTTATTTTGTAGGGACTAAACACAAAATTGTGAATATTTATAGGGACTAAAAACTTAATTGACCCTTTATCTTTTATTGTGATCAGAGTCTGATAAAGCTCTATTGATGTAAGTTGTAGAACTTTTTTTTAATGTTGCTTATTGTAGATAAAATATAAAAATGTACATTTTTTGTTGACTTAAGTATATTGTTTACCATGTTTTAATTTGGCTAGCGTTTATAGAAGATAAATAATATAACCACAGCAAAAAATTAGGCAACCTATTTAAATATGGCTGCGCAAATCTTATCATTCATATATTAAGGTATATGCATATGGGGGTTATTGAAACAGTTAATGCATTGGCTGCACATTACACTAAATTGATATATAGAGCCAAGTGTTTTTATTAGACCAAGAAACATTTGAGAAGCTGACAGCATATGCTATATGTGACATTAAATGCAAAAATGCACATTCCAACTGCCCTGTTGCATGCTCACTACTCATTGGTTGTAATTTACATTGGTTGTGAAGTTGCATTCAAGACAAAAAATTTCAATAACCGTGCAGCCATACAAGGGGAGTCACAAAGTGATATTGATGATAGATTTTCAGCAGTTTAAAATGTACTAAGTTTATTTGAGGGGCCATAGCATATATATACATGCGAATACTCTGTCATTTCCACTTGATATAATACTTTCAACTACACTTAGTAACAAAACCAAATCTATCAAAAAACATGGCAGAAAGGTTCACACCCATATCTGCTATAGCAGGTGGAAAAAAAGACTTGAAGCTCATGGTCCGTGTACCTCATATGTGGTGCATAATTGACAAAGATCACCCAGATCAGATTATATTTATGAACCTGCTTTTAGTTGACGAGAAGGTTTTACGTTTATAATTGCTTCTGTTTCAATAAGCTTATAAAATTTATTGATTTTGTCAATGTACATGTATTAACAAATTATGATTGAATCTTTGCTTAGGGTGGGAGGATACAAGCGACTGTTAGAAAACATTTGGTGTCCATGATCAAAGGAATGGTTGAGGAAGGATCAACCTACAAGCTTGAGAACGTGTTGGTTGGTTTTAATGATAGCACTTATAGGCTGACAGCACACAAATATAAGATTACCATGATGGGAAACTCTAAGTTTACTAAAGTTGACGCAACTTCTATACCAAAGAATGTGTTTGAATTTATGTCTTTCAAGGATGTGTTGAGTTCTACACAAGAGGAAAAAATCATTGGTAGTGTGCATTTTATTTGGATTGGTTGCGCTTATATTTGTCCTATCATATACGATATAATATATGTTTTCAAACTATGTTTGTTTTGACAGACATTATCGGACATGTGATCGAAAAGGATGCTATGCGAGAGAATGAAAAGAATGGCAGAAAGAGTAAAGTTATTGATTTCACAGTTGAAGATTTGGAGTAAGTTTATGATAAATGATAAATCTGAAGATTACTTTTTGTTGTGCCTATATCGCTTCATTTAGTTAATGTCTGTTGGTTGCAAAATAATTTTTATAGGAACAATAGAATCCATTGTTCATTATGGGGTGATTTTGCTGAAATGATGGAAAATTATTTTGCTACACACGATAGGAACTCAAATGTGATACTAATATTGCAATTTTGCAAAACTAGGAAGTATATGGGTAAGTATTTTTTCAATCACAGACATAACGAATATTAACACATGTTTTTTATATATTGCTATAGTTACAAGTACTAAATATTGTTGAGTAGGTTCAATGGGGGTCGCTAATGCTTTTTTTGGCACCAAGGTTATTTTAAATGGTGACCTTCCTGAAGTCGAATCTTACAAAGAAAGGTACAACACATTTGAAACATATTTTTTTTCTTCATGTGATCATGTGTGAACAGATTGCAATCATATTATAACTATACGATTGAATTTTTTTTTGTACCAGGATGAATGGTGGCGAGGTACAAATGACTCAGGGTGTCAGTCAGATGACTTCTCATAGTGCGGTCAATCTCTCGGATGAATTGTTGAGTACAAAGCTAATGACTATTGAAGATTTGATAGAATCTAATGAGGTATTTATATATGAAAGCATAGTTGATATATATCCCCAATATTCTTTTAGAAAATGTTCATCTGTAATACATTGTATGAGAAATAGGCTATATATTTGTATTATCTTTTTTATCACATGGTTTAAAATAGTACATTTATATATAATATACCTTGATTATATCATACATGTATATAATTACTGATTTGCATTAATCTGATATATAAAACCATTTCAAATGTCATAGGCATGCCATGGTTCAATTCTTGCCACCATTTGTGAGATAGAAACTGGTGTTGAATGGTATTTTCGGTCTTGCACTGAATGTGCTTCACTGGTTACGGTGAACGACGGTGTGTTGTGCTGTCGTAAATGCACGGAATGCAAGAGTGCAGTGCCTAGGTAATAATACTTTTTTCAATAGAGATGCAACCTTTAAAAAGAGTCTGTATGATATCTTACCATAAGCTATATTTTAATGTGTTTGTTGCATTTGATTTAGGTACAAACTGCATGTGGTTGTCATGGATTCCACAGGATCGACCACATTCGTGTTGTTTGATCGGATTGTGACACAGTTTATAGGAAAGAATGTTCAAGATTTGATCAATACGTCTGAGGTGGTAAATGTTAACAAGATAAATATGGTATTGCAATTGCATCAAATGCATCCTTTGTTTTATATTAAGCTGATTTTCACTCATTCACAATGCAGACAAACAAGGATGCAGAGTATCCACCAGAGTTTAACATCTTTGTCGACAAGCAAATTCTGTTTAAAGTGGAGGTTAGTGAAGGAAATGTGAAAAAGAAGTATAGGAACTATACAGTCAAGAGGGCTACAGATGATGTGTCAATAATTGAACAATTTATGTCTAAGCATAATCTTAAGGTATTATATAGGCTAATTGTATTTGGATTACCCAATTGGTTTTTGGTTAATGTTTATATAAATGTTTAAGTTTGAATCATAATCTTAACAGGGAGAAACCAATCGCTTGGATTGTGTCGACCTCACCAGTACTGAAAATAATGTCGCTGCTGAAATTGCAAAACAGGTACGGATCTTATTGATGTTATTCAGTTATACAAAATTGCACATTCAGTTGCGCGGTCTGTGTGTGTTTTACTTATTATAGAAATCTACTTATGTAATGATAGGTTGATGCTGAAGGTGGTGATTCGTCAAGCACGATTAATCTGGTAGAAACACCTGTTAGCAAAGTCGGAAAGAAGCGCCTAACTGACACTCTTGACTCCCTTGATGCGATTGGAGATGAGATTGGCGATGCATCTACAACAAAGCCAGTCAAATTGGTCCGTGTGAAGATTGAGCCTAAATAATGAAGATGATGCTAATATGTTTCGTAGTTGCAGCCTTAATCTATGTTAAGCATTTGTTCTAAGTACCTTTGGTTTCGTAGCTTAATGAAGTGTCTCGACACATGGTTGGATTTGTCCGTTATCACTTTGCTTTAACGTATTATGTTGTTTAACGAACTAAGTTTTTTATTCAAACTCCGACTTTATTTAGAATTATGCTTGCCTTTTTATTATTCATGAGATTATGGTCATAAGGTAGTAATATCAAATTTAATCTGATGATGTTCAGCTTACTTTTCACGCAATCACATAACAATTTGAGGTAATATGAATTAAATAAGGGTTAAATAAGTGTTTCCTCCCTATAAAAATAGCGAATTTTGATTTTAGTCCCTACAAAATTAAACCGAATGTTTTCATCCTCATAAAAAAAATTATGATGTTTTTGGTCCTTAATGGCCATTTTATGTTCATTTAAATGTCAAGATTATAACTCTTTTATGTTCAAATTGTATCAATTTTATGTTTGTTCATTATGTTCAACCTTTATATATTCATATTATATTAAAAAAAGTCAAAAACATGTCAAAATTATATCCATTAGGGACCAAAAACAAAATAAAATTTTTTGTGATGATAAAAACATTAAGTTTAATTTTTTAGGAACTAAAATCAAAATTTGCAATATTTATAGGGACGAAAAACTTATTTAACCCATTAAATAATTGTTTGACGATAGCTTATTTATGAGTGTCGCTTGACATTCACTTCACAAAAATAACCAATTAGTCCCTAAAATATATCTACATAGCTCGAATAAGTCGATTATTTTTATTTCTTTTTTTATTGCATGAGTGTAGCTAATGCTTTGTAAAATATTACTAATTATCTTTTTATATGTAATTTGACAAATATTGTGCTAAGTAGCTAATGCTTACAGAACAATTATGGACCTTATATGATATTATCTCTACATTTCATTGTCATTAATTATTATATGGGATAGTTGATATCAGAAGTACATTTCCCTTATTGTATGTACCTTAAAACATTTGCAGTCATAAAATTGCACTTCTGCCACCAATTACTTTCGTACAATTCCAGTAAGTGAAATGTAAATGGTTATATAGTAGTATATTAAATGCTTAATAGCAGTTTTAGCCCCCTAACTTTTCCAAAGTTGCGATTTTGGCACCCCAAGAAAAAAAAACTACAAAACCGTCCCCTAAGTTTTGCAACTGTCGCAGTTTTGACCCCCGAGGTCAATTTTGACTCGGTCTACGATGACACAGCACCCTGAGCGAGGTGCCACGTGTTATATTTTTTATTTTTTTTGCCTTGGAGGGCCAAAACTGCGACAGTTGCAAAACTTAGGGGACAGTTTTGTAGTTTTTTTCTTCTTGGGGGGCCAAAATGGCAACTTCGTGAAAATTAAGGGGGCAAAAACTGCTATTAAGCCTATATTAAATACTAAATAAAATAACAAAATACTCTTCAAATACAAACATGAAGTTAGCGTTTTATATACTTTATCTCAAAATGGGATCAGATTGTTAATATGATAGTCCCACGTACATATAATTTGAGTATCATCAAGTTATCAATTGTTTAATTGGTTAGGAGAGCCAAAAGGTAAAAATAGTGAAAAATCCATGTTATAATGTAGTTAAAATACAAAGCGCTTTCTTATCATTTATTATAAATGATTTTTGGTGGCTCAATATAGTTGTCATATGTAGCTCAACAAAGGTAATTAATTGCACCGTAAAACGAAGAGTTTTTGTCAGTATAATACATGGTGTTATTAATGAGAATTGTATTCTTATGGGTTGTATATAAGCATATTTTCAACCAATGAGTTTATAAGCAGTCATCTAATCAAATTAAATGTTCCATGTGTTATACATAAACTTTTAGCCGGTTCCTTAACAAGTTTAAATTAAAGTCACATATTTTGTTCTCATTGTTAGCCGACGTTAAGATGCAAACTTCTTCAATTAGATCTTTGTTGCATCAACATTGAGCTATGGAACGAATTAAGAAAAGGAAACAGATTAGTAGCAATCAAAACGGATGCCAAGATAATTTACAGCAAATCAACAGTCGTAGAGTGTCTCGCATACCATTTTCTGATGTCACTAACAGTAAGTTATCATACACATAACCCATATTATGATTAGTTAGTCTGCGATCATTGAATAATGCAAATAATTTGATTTGGGTGAATTGATATACTCTAATGCCTTCAATCCTTTTGAAGCTCGAAAACCAAGCATAGATGGAAAGGATATTGTTCGTGGTGGGATTGGTGTGAGTAACGTTACGCATCTTGGACCAGGAAGACATGTAATTGTGAATGCCAGATTACAACGCAATGAAGGCCCGTCGCATGAGTCATTGCAGAATATTTGTGGAGAGAATGGTGAAGAATCTGAGGTTCCTAGCAACTCAGGTAACATTCATCTTACTGATCAACTCATGAAAGTGTCAGATTTAGATTAATAACCATCTATGCGTTTGTGAAATAAGTACAATTGGTATACTTAGAAGTACTACATCATACTTACTTTTATTAGCATCTGTTGATATGGCATTTTGCAATTTATTTTTAAGGGTTCGAAATCACTAACGCGAATGATCAAGAAGTGGTCAGTTCTTATCGTGTATCAAAAAGGAAAAAAGCTGTTGCAAGAAAAACTCAAATTGTTGATCTTACAGGTACAATGTGATATAAGTGAATTGTGGATTAATGAGATTTCACATGTAGTGGATTTATTTAAATTTATTAATGATATGTTATATTTTGGTGAAAGCAGGCGATATAGTTGAGTACGAGCACTTTGGATTACCTGAATGGATTTGTGTGAAGTGCGGAGCAAACATGTGGTACGGCGAGCGAGTTCAAAAAGAGTATAATGCAACTGAACCGCATTTTAACATGTGTTGCAGACATGGAAGGGTGAAGATTGCTCATTACCCAAAGATTCCTGACACGTTGTATGATCTATACTACAAAAATGACAAGAGAAGTAAATTTTTTATGGAAAATATTCGATCGTTCAACAGCATGTTTGCGTTCACTTCGATGGGCGGCAATATCGACACAACAATGAATAAGGGAAAAGCTCCACCAACATTTGTCATGAACGGCGAGAATTATCATCAAATTGGAAGTTTGTTGCCGATGCCCGGAAAAGAGCCCAAATTTGCTCAATTATACGTTTACGATACTGACAATGAGATTAAAAACCGTATGGCAGCTGTCAAGTAAGTTTTGTTATGCGATTTTGTATCAATTAGTTTTAACTATAAATTTTAAAACATGCATATAATAAGTTGTGGTTTAATTGAATCTTAAAATAGTTTTCTAAAATCACTTTTGAGAGTATAGGAGGAAATTAAATACTATCAAAGCATCAAATTGTACTATTTTAACTTTGTTCTTTCTTCATATTAATTTTAGGATGTCGGACGACAAGAACTCTTTGCGGTCATCTATAGTGGAAGACTTGAGACAAATGGTGGACCAGTTCAATGAGTATGCAAAAACATACAGAGTTGTCAGAGACACATTAAACGAAAGAAATGCTCCGACTATCAAGTTAAGAATATTAGGCAAGAGAAACCGTGACGGTAGGAGATATAGCTTGCCTACGGCATCCGAGGTTGCTGCTTTAATCGTTGGTGATTTTGAATCATCTGACTTTGATCGAGATGTAGTTGTTGAGGAACGTTCTGGTCTATTAAAGCGAGTATCTATATTTGAGCCATCGTACTTTCCGATGCAATATCCGCTGTTATTTCCTAGAGGTGAGGATGGTTATCGGAAAGATATAGAATACATTATAGAAGAGGGACAAAAAATGATTCAAAGAGAGTATGTGACCCATAAGGAATGGATTGCATACCGTATTCAACAAAGAGAAAGGGATATTTCAACTATAGTGTTTTCCAAGCGTCTATTTCACCAATTCTTAGTCGATGCATTTAGTATGATAGAGTATGCAAGGTTAAAGTATGCCAGGGATCATCAGAAGGAATTGAGGGCGGATATGTACAAAGGGCTGACTGAGGCATTCCTTAGAGGAGAGACAGATCCCTCCATGAATGGAAGAAGGGTAATATTGCCATCAAGTTTCGTAGGGGGACCACGATACATGATGCAAAATTATCAGGATGCTATGGCTATATGTGGATGGATTGGTTATCCTGATTTATTTATAACATTTACATGCAATCATAAGTGGCCTGAGGTCCTTGATTATTTGAAGAAGCACAATCTATCTCCAGAAGATCGTCCAGACCTGTCGACCCGAATTTTCAAGCTAAAATTGGATCATTTGATAAAAGAAATTAAGAAGGGTGAGATATTTGGTGAAGTTAGAGCAGGTAAGTTGGAAATAGTGTATATATTGTTTTCTTTTTGTGTCTTTTTTAAAAATAATAGCACATGTTTATTTGTCATGATACTATATATTCATTTGTTACTAATTTATATATTTTTATAAATACATAAATTGCCTAACGTACTAATGCATTTTATATTTGTGTTTTTGTGTAGTTATATATACAATTGAGTTTCAAAAACGTGGCTTGCCACATGCACATATATTGATCTTCCTTACCCCAAGGGCTCGATGTGTAAAAGCTGAACAGATAGATAATATTATATCAGCTGAGATTCCAGATAAAGTCAAAGATCCGGAGCTGTTTAATATAGTAACTTCACTTATGATTCATGGCCCATGTGGCCCTCAGAATGAGAGTTCTCCATGCATGAATAATAATAATAAATGCACAAAACATTTTCCTAAAAAATTTGCGGAGCATACGGTTATTGATGATGATGGATATCCAGTATATCGAAGAAGGGATGATGGTGTATCGATCAAAAAAGGAGAGTCCTTTGCAGATAATAGGTATGTCGTACCATATAATAGGACTTTGCTGTTGAAATATAATGCCCACATAAATGTCGAATGGTGCAATCAATTACGGTCTATAAAGTATCTGTTTAAGTATGTGAATAAAGGTCATGATCGTGTAACTGCAAATTTCTATAGTGGTGGCTCTAAAAGTGGAAAAGCTCAATGTTATGATGAGATAAAAGTGTATTATGATTGTCGATATTTATCGGCGTGCGAAGCCGCTTGGAGGATATATTCGTTTGATATACATTACAGGGAACCTTCAGTTGAGCGACTGAACTACCATTTAGAAAATGAGCACTCTATTGTATATGAGGAACATGAATCTATTGAAAACGTTATAAACAAGCCATCTAGCCGCACTACCAAGTTCTTGGCTTGGATGGAGGCAAACAAGAAGTATCCAGAAGCCAGGACATTGACGTACAACCGTTTTCCATTGAAGTTTGTTTGGCATGCTGATAAACATGAATGGGGTCCAAGGCAAAGGGGCATGTCAATTGGAAGGGTTTATTTTGCCCCGCCGGGGTCTGGTGAACGCTTTTATTTAAGAACTCTGCTTAATTATGTTAAAGGTCCTACATCGTATGATGACTTAAAAACGGTGGACAATATCAAGTACA
>Ga0228710_1012742_pt1 | contig 10306 bp, 7 predicted proteins | sample MedpolnodulmetaG_FD_177995 | JGI IMG/M metagenome (GOLD analysis project Ga0228710, IMG submission 177995) | Root nodule microbial communities from Medicago polymorpha collected in Santa Monica, California, United States - pink nodules | ecosystem: Host-associated > Plants > Roots > Nodule... | reverse complement strand
TTTACTATTTTTCTCATGGTGTAATAATATCATTTCACTTACCACTCCCTCTCTTGTTTCCGTTCTGCTTCTTCCCTTCATTCTCTCTGCTGACCATAACTTCAACTTGTCTTACAACCTAGAACCCATAAAAACAGAGGAAGATTTTTTATCATTATGATACAATGCCAATGATGCGACTGTCAGTCTCCATTAGATCCTCACTGATTGAGAATTGATCCATTTTAAATGGTGTCTACAACACAACATGATCTACCTCAACCTTCAGATTCAACACCAACGTAGGGATATGAACGAGGATATTTTTTGAGGGTTTAGGGATGATTAATTTTTTTGGTGATGAGATTAGATGTGGTTGTTGATGATGGTGGTGTGGTGATGAGAAGAAGATGATGACGATGGGGGTGGTGGTGGTGGTCACTGGTCATGTATTTTTTTTCTAAGTTGTGGTGGTCGTGTATTTTTTTTCTTAGTTATGTTCTTTTATATTTATGGATTTTTTTCACAAAGTTGGTGAATATGATATGAAGTTCGTATGAAATTGAGAAAAATGAGAGCAATATAAGATGAAGAAAAGAAAGTAAATATATGTGTTTGTGGTTCACTATTAGATACAAAGTTAAATGTTACTGATGAGACCAAATTTATGAAATGAGACGAAATTAACAAACATCTATAGGGTTAAGGATCAAAACGAATCTTTTATTAATTGGGAAATCAAAACAAAACTCATAAATTAACTAAGGGATGAAAATATACCGTTTCACTAATTAGTTTTGAATATGTAGCTCAAACATAGGATCCTTATCAGACATGTGAGAGAGGTGGATTCCTTATGTTGACCAAGCAAACATAAAACATAAAGGTTACTGAGGAGAAGGATATGCATTTGACTTAGCCAATAGAAAAGGAGATTTACATTTGAAATAATTAAAATAAATGTAAAAAATACAACAATTGATAAAACGAACATAAAGGTATCTCTTAATTAAAATAATTAGAGGTGTCGTGTAACTGTAAACAATACAATTAGTAGTATAATATCATTGTAATACTAATTAACATATTACAAGTTGTGAACGTGTATGACAGTGAGTGAAAGAAAAAACAAAAGTGGGAATCTCTTTATATGAAACACCATGTGCATTTATTTGTTCAATGAGTAAAAAAGGTGTGACTTAATTAACGGTAGTTGTTGTCGTTCTTTTTCAAAGGTTGGCTCTACTAAACCATGGTAATTAGTATAATATAATTTAACCATCAGTGTAATATTGGGTAAACAGTTATTTTGATGCTAGAATTTGTAAGGTGTTGCCACTATAGTATATACTCCCTCCGTCCCTATATCTAAGCCTCTATTTGACTTTATTTTTGTCCGTAAATGTAAATCCTTTTCAAATTACTAGATGCATTTATTTTTATTTTTTCCTAAACATACCCCTAATTAATACTACTAACTTGTCTTGAAATATGAAAAGCTAAATTTAGTACACATGCAAACAAAGGACAATTTGATAATATTAACACACAAAACAGACACATTAATTACACCGACAACATTTCTTAAGAAATGTGAAAAAGGCAACGGGTGCCTACATTAAGGGACAGATGGAGTAAATGCATGCAAACACATCACCATCGTTGTTTTTTTTAATGATTTTAGGGTTAAATAGGTAAATGGTCCCTCTAAATATACCAACGTTTGTTTTAAATCCCCCTAAAATATTCCTTAGACTTTTAGTCCCTGCAAAAAATATTATATATTTTTTTAACAACACATGAATTTAATATGATTTTTTTATCACAAAAAACATAAAAAATTCATATTTAATTCATGTTTTTTTTAAAAATTCTAATTTTCTTTTGGAAGAGATTGTCATAATATTCTACCCATTTATGAAAAATTTCTTTAAAAAACATGAAGGTTAGACACGAGTTGACTAAAAAATAAAAACTAATTTCATGGATGAAAATTTTTGGAAGGACTAAAAACCTACGAAATATTTTATAAGGACTAAAATCAAATATTCCGATATTTAGGGGGACTATTTACTTATTTATCACATGATTTTATAGACTAAATTGACCAACAGGAAACATATTTGATGGCTAAATTAAATATGTGAGAATGTAAAGGACTAATAAAAGTGACACTTAATGATGATGTATTTACAATTTCGATACATTCAAGAACGGGAGACTTTGGTGACAGATTTAAACCTTCGGTTACCATAGTGATGATTTGCACTTCTAATAATTTAACATTTTTAATTAATAAGTTGCACTCCTTCAATCCACGTGAAACAGCGTATGTTACTTTGTTTATTGTCAGTGGATATAAAAAACAATTACACTGAGTGTTAATCTCTTGAACAAATGTGTAAGCCATTTGCAGAGTTTGGATTGGAGATGGTTATTGTTTTCGTGTAACTTTTCAAAGTTGGCTCTTTTTTTTTGGGGTAAGGCCTAGGCTGCCTTTAAAAATTGGTGAACAATTTACCCAAACCAATCAAAAACAGCCTCGTGTCCTCCATTATAAAAATTAAATTTATTATTTTATTTTACAATTTTAGCATGTTTTTTATTATTTGCATATTCACCCCATTTTAAATTAATGACATTTTACAACCATCAAATTAATTAGATTTTCCTTTCAATACAACCTCTTTTTTTTTTCTTTTCAAATCTAGGTTCATCCATTCAAAGGAACAATGACATGCATTCATTCCAATTAAAAATGGCTTTACAAAAATCATTAAAAATAAAAATAACACAACTGGGAATTGAACCAAGGCACACACAAACCCTTGAACATATACCTTAACCACTTGACCAATACTTCTTTGATGAAATGAATTGGAATGCAAAACATATGTTATGAGTGAGCAATAATTTATTTTATTTTTTTGCAGCGTTTTATAATCCAAGTTTTGGTACAGAAAATATCAATTTTTTTTTTTGACAAGAAGAAACTTATTGCATTTCATTCATAATAATAGTAGAGATACAAGATGGAATCCTAATATGAATATGGAAACTAGAATGACGCAAAGCCACTCTAGCAAAGCTATGAGCGACTTCGTTGGCTTGTCTCCGAATGAACCTAACATCAGAGGTTACTAAATCAGAAGCTAACAGACGTCTACAGTCATTGATTTTTGCGCTAAAATTAGAGACGCCATTTTTACGACCATAAAGACTGTCTACCACAGTTTTGGAGTCAAGCTCAAAGTCCACAATACCTATTTGCAGATCGCGAACCCAGTACATTGCTAATAATAAACCCAAAGCTTCACCCAAGTGCACATCAAGGAGCGGAGTCATCCATTCAGTCTTGGCTAAAACAAAGCGACCTTCATCATCTCGAATGCAAACACCAATACGGACCCGATTCCGAGCTTGAGAGAAGGACGCATCAACATTACAAGTAAACCTGCTGAGACTTGGTTTGATCCACTTCAAATCATTCGGGGTGTCAAGATTCTGAGGGATAAGATGTCGAATATTCTGAGCATTCCTCCAACTAGTAAGAAGAGACTTTGCACGAGCACAAATAGCTTGAGATGTTTCAGTAATGTTGTTCCATACCTTATTGTTTCGCTGCTTCCAAATACTCCAGAGGGTCACACTAAAAATTTGCTTTTGCTGCAGATCTAGGTGTTATAGGATAGCAAACACATTGGTTGAAAAGCTGGCATCAATATCAAAAACAACCATCAAAGGGCTCCATAAACCAATACGTTGCCAACAAAGTATACTTTTACTACACATAAAAAACAGATGAGTACTATCCTCGCCAAAATCATCACACACTGCACACCTATTAGTACATTGAACTCCTTTAGATTGCAAACGGATTCTCGTGGGCAAACAATTGCGACAAGCTCGCCAAAGGAAATTCTTAACTTTCGGGGGTAATTTTAAACTCCAAATACAATTCCAGTTACCCGACACACGGTGTTGAACAACTGCCACATCATGATTCATAATATCCTTATAAGCACTTTTAACTGAATAAGTACCATCCCTCTCGAACTTCCAAACAAGCACATCACGAGTTACCGAAGGAAGCAACAGAGTGTTAAAAATATTTGTAGCAGTAACATTGTCAAAAAAAGCATTAATGAGCTCCATATTCCACTGTTTTTGGGATGTAATCAACAAGTCAGAAATAGTGATAGATGGCTACTCCAAGTGAAGATGAGTTGATGGTAAAATTTGTGCAACATTGCTGATCCAAGGGTGATCCCAAACTGGTATGTGTTCGCCTGTGCCTATACTCCACTGAAAACCACGCCGAATCACATCTTTAGCACTCCCAATACTACGCCAAACATAACTAGGATTATGGCCTAAACTAACTCCAAAATAATCACTTCGAGGAAAATATTTAGCTTTGAGTAAACGAGTGATTAGAGACTCTGGAGAAGAAACCAACTACCAAGCCTGCTTACCAACCATAGCCATATTAAATGCCTTAAGGCCCTTAACTCCCATACCTCCAAACACCTTTGGAATTGAAAGACGTTCCCAAGATAGCCAGCACAATCCTCGAGAATTTGTTGAATTATGACCCCACTAGAAAGAATTTAATATTTTTTCTATCTCATTTATGAGGGATCCCGGAAGAAGGAAAATACTCATCACATAGGAAGGAATAGATTGCAAAACAGACTTAATGAGAACCTCCCTTTCAGCTTGCGAGAGACATCTACTACTCCAAGAGTTTATTTTATTCCAGATACGATCCTTAATAAATTTAAAGGTTGCATGTTTGCTGCGGCCAATCATTGATGGTAGACCAAGATATTTACCTGTACCCAACACTTGACGAACACTGAGAGTAGTAGCAATGAGATTCTTTAAAACATCTGGAGTATTGCGATTGCAAAATAATTCTGACTTCTGGAGGTTAATGGCTTGCCCCAAAGCTTCTTCATAAGTAGTCAAAACATTTTTCATACACAAAGCCTCACTTTCACAAGCTCTAAAGAAAATATCAATTTATATGTGTATATATATGAAATAATAAATATTTCTAAAATAAAACAATATGAATTCATTCATTTGATTTATTTATATTTTAAATATTATTCTTTTATATAAATTCAAACTATTTATCTAGATTCAATGAACTACAACAATGATTTATTTGTGATCAAACGAATTATGATGTATTTTAGATCCAACATTTCTTTTGAATCAGATGAACTATTTAGAGGTATTAAATGAAAATTGTCAAGATAAATGCAATGTTTCTATTAAATGTTTTTTTTCCTTTTATATGTAAAAAAAATCTGTTAAATATTTGCATTGCGCTCGCTGAAGATTTTGTTTGCTTATATCTGCCGATGTAAATTTTTATGTATTCATATGACAAAATTTGGAAAATTAATAATTATTTTTAAAATATCAACGTTAATGTAGAGTTTTTATTAAATATTTTTTTATTTTATTTGCAAAACATTGTTAAATAATTTCACTATACTCGTCGCAAAATTTTTGTGCTTATATTGCGGAAGCAAATTTTTATACATCGATATTAGAAAGTCAATGTGATAAAATTTTCAAAACTCATAATTATTTTCTTGTTGAGATACGGGCGTATTTAAAAAGAAATAAACTTGAATACAATGAAATCATATCTTCTACCAAGACATTCACTGGGGAAGCGGGAACCCTTCTGAAGGAAGTTATTTAGGAGGAGATGAAACTCTTTTTACTTCCGAAACAAGTAGAAATTGATTAATAGTTTCATATCTTTATTATTTTCGCTAGCAGAAAGATGGGGCACTACCCGACCCGTCTGTCCGCTCTTTTTGGGTCATGGGTCATTGAAAGTAATTTTGGAAGGAAAAAAAGTCAGCTCAAAAGAGACAAAATATATTATTTTCTAGTCCATACTATTTGGAGCAGAAAAAATGGACAAATCTCAATGACCCAAATAATATGGACCAGAGATTTTTTATATATATTTTTTTGTGAAATAAACTAAATAAAACAAATATGAATAATTCCATAATAATTCTAAAAGAAAATAAATTTTTGTTTTTTGAGATTTTATGATTACAATGATCGAGAGAACGTGAATTAGTGAAAAGAGAAACAAAAATTTGTTCCGGCAACTTGATTCATAATCAATGATCCAAGACTAAATAGCTTATCTCACATATGCTAATAGGACTCACATATGATAAGAGTTGCTATTTTACTCTCAAATTGCCCCTTTGAAAATATTTTATCTCAGTGTATCGATGATAATTTTCCTTTTATTATTCCTTAATGTCTAAGGTTTGATTCTCCATGATGCCAATTTGGATGGTCTATAATTTAGCTTCTTAAAAAAAACATTTTATTATTGATTATATTTATAGTGACATATACATGATATAGTATGCTACGCATTTTTTAAGGATCAAAGATAAAAAAAAACTTTACTATCGTGTATTTTGCATGATATATTTTATGTGGTAACTAAAAATAAAATAATGTGTTTGTTACAGTTTTTTTAATATTTAAATTTACTCTTATCCGTTATCTTTTTTAAATGATAAGGAAAAAAATCGGACATATACAATTTATTACATTTTATTTTAATATTGAATTTACTCTTATCTATTTGTTATATGTGATATTTATATATAGTATAGAATAGAAGTGTAGATACTTAGTCTCGTTTAATATTTTTGTTTAAATGTTTAAAATTAAAATATTTATATATATACTATATTCTATACTACATATAAAGAAAATAACCTTTTTTGAAATATAATCATTCGAACCGTTGAATATGACCTTATTAGAATAAAAACGAAGCAGAAACTATAATTTTGGAAATTGTAATCTTTGGTGTAACTCGATCTGAAAAACTATCCCATTAGAAACATAATTGTCATACCCCAAATTTTGACCAGTTAAATTTTTTCATTCGTATTTTAAAGTTTTATTCGTATTTTAATAAACAGAATTTTTGCGTTGTTTTACGTATAATTTTATTCGTGGTGTAGTATTTAAACGTTTTATTTAGACTGTAGATTGGTTAAAATATCTTTTTCGCTTCGTAAGCAATTAATTTCTTTTTTAATTCGTTTTAGATATTTAAAATCTTTTGTACGTATTTTAGATTTTCATTTCGTTCTTTATCAGTTAAAAAGATTTTGCGTTCGTATTTTAGAAAGTCGAAATTTTCGTTGTTTCAGACGAAATTTCGGCAGAGAGGTATTTTAAAATACCTCATTTTAGTTACCGAAAGGGACATTTTCTTTGCTTTTATTTCATTTATTGTATTTTTATTATCATCAATTCTCTTCATTTAGTTTCTTTTATTTCACTTTAAGTTTTTTTCATTATTTATTTGTTTCCTTTTTTATTTCCTTTGTTAGTCACGTTTTTAATATTTGTTTTGTTTTAAAGTCCAAGTATAGTCTTTAATTGTCCATGTGTCAAAGTCTTAGTGGTTCAGATTGGTATCCAAAGCTGCAAGGGGACACCTCATCAGAAATTCCTGCAAGAAAACCCTACAAAATAGCACTATAAGTAGCAACATTTATTGCCGCACTATTCACCAATCATTGACTCTGACACAGCCGCTACCAATCACCACAAACCCTAATTCTCTTCCTTTTCCCCAATTTGCGAATCAAACATAAAAAATGGCAAGAAAATAAAGAAAACTATGAACACGAAACTTTTCCAGCAACTCATTACTTCTTAAGCTTTCACTACGAATCCTCCAAATAACCCAATACAAGGAATCATAGTTTCCGATCCAAACAAACAAACATTTCATATCATGAACCCAGTAAACACTGATTCACGAATCCAACAGCAACATCAACAGTAAACTCCAGTTCGTATATCAACAACAAGGTAAGGATGAAGCTTAGATCGGACCGTTCAAGCAACAATCCGAACAAGATCGCGAAGAAGCAAGTAAAGAAGAAGAAACGGAGTCAGATTCGCGAAGAAAGAAGGTGAATCCGAACCGCAAACGTGAAGAACAGAGGTAATTTTTTGTGTTCATTTTCGTACTTGTTTTGTTAGATCTAGGACGTATGGTTATTGTTCTTTGAAAAGCAAGGCCGGATCCGTGTTTAAAATGAAAAAGGATATTTAAAAATGTAAAAAAATTTGGATTCGGAGTTGTTTTGAAACTCCGGCATGGCGGTGCAACACCGACCACCGTGCCGGAAGTTGTTGTCAAACCGGAGAAGACGGCTGAGGAGCTCGCCGACCACCACCTGGTTTTAGAGAGAAGCTAGAGCTTCTCTCTCTAAAACCAAGAGAGGAGAGATGTTTTTTGTTACTGTGTGTGTTTTTTTGGTTTAACATGCTTTTATACCTTGTTTAATTCGATGGATCTCATACCTGTAAGCTTTTAATTTTATCATGCTCCTTTGTGATCAGAGTCGTTGGATCTGGATGGTTCCAAGATCCGACGGCTAATAGTGATCTTTGTCTTTAATCTTGTGCGCGTGTTTTAACGCTATCCATGGTGCGTTTAAGCTTTAAACCGTCGGATTGTAGATCTGACGGTACCTGTTTAGCTCCCTTTTGTTTTTATTAGTATGTTTAATTTGTGTTTTTTTTAACCGCTTGATCTTCGATGAATGGCTGTGATGATGTGTTTGATGATTGAATCTGGACCTCCTGATTCATCGGACGGTCCAGATTCAATCTGTCTGAGCCAAATCCCTTGACCCATAAAAACGAACCGGTTCGACCCACCCAGGGCCCAAATTTACGAACCGACCCGGTTTTATGCTTAAGCCCAGTTTTTTTTACTGTTTTTGCTAATTATACCTCTGTTTATATTTCTTGCACCATTTTCATTAAAAAATTATTTTCTCTTTGTTTCTTTTTCCTTAAAAATATTTCTGCCTTATATTAATTTATTTATTGCACTATTTTTATTTATTTATATTATCTTTCATTATTTTACTTAACATTTCATGCATATTTAATTGTTACCATGTTTTTTTTTTATTTTTGTTTTAGTATAATAGGTTTATTATGTTTAAATTCTTATCTTCTTTGGATTCTTACTATTTATTTGGTTCTTGAAGAATTAGCATGTAATTAGGTACAATGTAATATTCCTATAATAAAAGTAGCACCGACACAAATCACATTTATTTTTTCCGCATTATGACATAAATGACGATCGAGGACAAAAACGAATTAGGGACAAAATAGGGTAATTATTGGACTTAATTTATTTTATTAAAATCAAACCACTAGTAACTTTAGGACAACATTCACAATTTGAGAATTTACTTGGATCCAACATCCATTGTAAATATCTCCTTTTTTTAAATATTACGTCGTTACGCTTCGTTTATTAATCCGCGTTTAGTTTAGAGGAAAAAATCCTTTTTATCAAAAATTTCAAATATGCAAAAACTCCAAAAAATTTCTTAAGAAACCTTGGACCAATCCAAGTGCCTTTTTCTTTTAATTTCTTAATCAAAAACTCAATTAACTTAACTTTCATTTTAGACTTCTCCTTTTGTAAAATAAAATTGAACCAACTTCACTCTATTTTTTCTCTCATGCCTTGAGGCCTCTTTCCCCTTCTCAAAATCATTTTCAAAATTATAAAATTAACCCAACTCACAAAAACAATTTTTGAGAGTGAACTACAAAGATTTTGATCCCTTTCTAGGGTATGTAGGCAAAGGACCCAATCCTTTCAAATCAAATAAAAATAACCAAACACATACTTCTTCTCCCTCCATTCTTTCACATAGAGACTTAGGCAAGTATTTTCAAATAAGCACGGGATAAAATTAGACAAAAGGTTCCTACGGAGTACCGTAGTCGTGTAGGGTGCTTAACACCTTCCCTCCGCGAAATCAACCCCCGAATCCAATTCTCTTAAAGGGTTTTTACTTATTTTTCCCTTCCCACAAATAAAATTAAGAGTTCAAAGATTAAGGGTTCAAAACCAATCAATGGATTGATACCCGAAAATTGAGAGCACAATAATCAACATGGAAGGATATTGCTTCGATGATCAAAACGGATCCAGCTGATAAATAATATCAAATATAATCAATCAGACCGTTGAATATGACCTTATTGGAATAAGAACGAAGCATGAACTGGAATTTTGGTCTCTTTTCCTCAAACATTTTCAAGAACAATCGCATCACATTTTATTCTTCTATACCATCTCAACCTCTTATCCTCTCAAAAACTTTTTTCCAAACTTTCAAATCAATTATAACCAATCACTCGGCTTTTTACCCCGAACTACATGATTTTGATCCCATTCGGGTATGTAGGCAAAAGACTTTGTCTTTCC
>Ga0228710_1012733_pt1 | contig 10317 bp, 8 predicted proteins | sample MedpolnodulmetaG_FD_177995 | JGI IMG/M metagenome (GOLD analysis project Ga0228710, IMG submission 177995) | Root nodule microbial communities from Medicago polymorpha collected in Santa Monica, California, United States - pink nodules | ecosystem: Host-associated > Plants > Roots > Nodule... | reverse complement strand
TTGGTTCCTTCATGCATTGATCATTCATCTAATAATGTTGTCCCTTTGTTTAGGAGAAACCGAAAAAACCACAACCGAGTAAACCACACGATGGAAGTGAAGATAAGGAAATCAATAGCCTTTTTCCAATAAGCTGACTATACAGTTGCCGAAGATATTAGTACATTTTAAAATAAAATCAATTCAGTATGTATCGTTTCTATCTACAATTTAATATATTCAATTTTACTTCTGAACTTTTGCAGGATCAGGCTTCACTTACTCATTGGAAGCACCAGTTAGAGAAACACAATCAATCTGTTAATGCTCAGTCTAAATTTGCCATTATTCGTGCAATGAGTTTTGTAACATTTACTTATCATTTGTGTTTTATCTTACCCTAAGCTTTTTTGTCTTTTTTCTTTCCTGAATAATACTTGGCATACAATTTTGCTCTGCGTACGATTAACATTTGGCGGAAGATATGTTAGAAAATAGAAAATCGTTTTGGAAATGACTAAAAAGCAAAAGTCTTGAACAAAGTATCACACTCACTATAACGGTGCATTTGAGTTTCTAATTCCCTTTCTTCTATGAACTATGAGTTTCTAATTCCCTCCACCTTCTATGAACTGGCAAAAAAAAAGTCAAAAACCCAAAATCATTGCAAAAAATAGAAAAATATAACAAAAAAGATTCTAGAACAAAAAATAAAGAGCAATAGTCAAAAACAAAATCAGAAATGAAAAAAAAAACGTGGTGTGTAAAGATGAAGAAAGTACTATTAACAAGTTCTGGAACAACAATACAAAGAGAATGTGAAAAGCAAAAACCCAAAATCATCACAAAAAATAGGAAAATACAACAAATATCATACAAAAAGAAAAATCACCAAGAAAATGACACAACTACTACTATTAAGAAAAGAATAAGATTCTAGAACAAAAAAGAAAAAGCAAATCAAAAAGAAAGAAAGAAACTTGGTGTGTAATATATGAAAGTAAACAAAGTTGTGGTACAACAATACAAGGAGAAATACGTAAGAAATAATGGTGTAGGTGTGTGTGTGTGTGAAGATGAAGATGATGAATAGGTGAAGTACATTCTTGCAGAAGAAAGAATTTCAAATGCTTGTTTGTTTCTTACAAACAATAGAGAATGCAAGAGAAGATCGAAATTCTTCTAATGATTCTCTCTATGATCGTAACTTTCTCTCTCACCTTCTTGCACAAGTTTGTTATTCGTACTCAGTACTTACTACACTCCAAATATATCATGCTAAGCCGTTGTGTGGGTGTTTGATTGTGATAGTGTTTGTTTTATTGATATCTAATGCATCGTTTATTTTTGGCATAACACATATAAAAAAAAAAAGTAAAATCATTTCCATTTTATACAAAAAATAATTTATTTGTTTTTTACAAATTTGATATGGATCAATAATTTAGGAGATCAATCTCATGTTGTTCTACTAACAAAAGTTCAACTGAAGTCAGAGCAAAGTTTTGTGTACACTCGAGATCTACAACTTATTTGACACTTACCTCAAACCACTTGAGGTATCCGACCCTTCGAGTATTTTATATTAGAAACATGATTTGTTATTTTGTATATTCAAAGCAAGTTCGATTTATAATACATCACTTTACGTCATAGCGCATATGAGTCCTTCGTATTCATACGCGTAATGTGACATGTTGTCGTATACAGTAAAAACGTAAATGGTGAATCTAGCTGATAATTAATATAATTTGTTACGACAAAGTTTTAATAACTAAAGTTTTTATTTTGAAAAAATCCATTGTAGAAAATGAACAATAAACCTATATAACTATAAGCGTAACCTGCTCAATCTTATATCTATATGTAGGAACGTTTGGTTTTTCTATTTATGGAAAAAAAATACTCAGCTTTATTACATGAATGTAAATATTAAAAGAAAAAAGTTAATCCAGACTTTGATATATGTAATATTGAATGAAAAAAAGGTTAAGTAATACCTATTTAATCTTTTTTTTTGTTGACAAATACCTATGTAATCTTATATTTTCCATTCCATTTTGAATACTCATTTAACTCTATCTTCCATGCGAATGTGTTTACATGACACATTGAATTGTACTATATCATTATTTTATGTATTTATTAATCTTACATGGTATTGGAATTTAATAAACCTAATATAATAATATAGCTAAACTTAAACTAATTAACCTTACTAAAAGTAAAATAAAAAACTAAATTAAAAAATCATAGCAGCTCTAAAGAATATTATGCCGAACCAGATAGTATTATAAATCAAAATTGTTAAACATTGAGTTTCTAACTTCCTCTTTCTTCTATGAACTGACAAACAAAAAACAAAAACCCAAATTCATTGCAAAAAATAGGAAAATATAACAAAAAGAATTCTATAACAAAAAATAAAGAGCAATATTCAAAAACAAAATCAGAAATGAAAAAAAATGTGGTGTGTAAAGATGATGAAAGTATTGTTAACAACTTCTTGAACAACAATACAAAGAGAATGTGAAAAGCAAAAACCCAAAATCGTAAAAAAAAATCACAAAGTAAATGATACAGCTACAACTATTAAGAAAAGAACAAGATTCTAGAACAAAAAATAAAAAGCAAATCAAAAAGAAAGAAAGAAACTTTGTGTGTAAAATGATGAAAGTAAACAAAGTTCTGGTACAACAATACAAAGAGAAATACGTAAGAAATAATGGTGAAGGTGTGTGTGTGTGAAGATGAAGATGATGATGACTAGGTGAAGTGCATTTTTGTAGAAGAAAGAATTTGAAACAGTTGTTTGTTTCTTACAAAAAATGGAGAATGCAAAAGAAGATTGAATTTTTTTTGATGATTCTCTCTATGATCGTAACTTTCTCTCTCTCTCCTGCTTGCACAAGTTTGTTATTCGTACTCAGTACTCACTACATTCCAAATATATCATGCTAAGCCGTTGTGTGGGCTTTTGATTGTGCTAGTGTTTGTTTTATTGATATCTAATGCATCGTTTATTTTTGGCATAACACATATAAAAAAAAAGTAAAATCATTTCCATTTAATACAAAAAATAATTTATTTCTTTTTTATACAAATTTAATATGGATCAATAATTTAGGAGATCAATCTCATGTTCTACTAACAAAAAGTTCAACTGAAGTCAGAGCAAAATTTTGTGTACACTCGAGATCTACAACTTATTTGACACTTACCTCAAACCACTTGAGGTATCTGATCCTTCGAGTATTTTATATTTGCAACATGATTTGTTATTTTGTATATTCAAAGCAAGATTGATTTAGAATACCTCATTTTACTACATAGCGCATATGAGTCGTTCATATTCATACGGGTAATGTGGCATGTTGTCGTATACAGTAAAAACGTAAATGGTGAATCTAACTTATAATTAATTTACTTTGTTACGACAATGTTTTATTAACTCAAGTTTTTATTTTCAAAAAAATCCATTGTAGAAAATGAACAATAAACCTATATAACTATAAGTGTAACCTGCTCAATCTTATATCTTTATGCATGAACGTTTGGTTTGTCTTTTTATGGAAAAAAAATATTCAGTTTTATATTACATGAATGTAAATATTAAAAGAAAAAGGATAATCCAGACACTGATATATGTAATATTGAATGAAAAAAAGGTTTAAGTAATACCTATTTAATCTTTTTTTTTTGACAAATATCTATGTAATCTTAATTATATATTCCATTTCATTTTGAAGACTCATTTAACTCTATCTTCCATGTGAATGTGTTGACCTGACACATTGAGTTGTATTATATCATTATTTTATGTATTTATTAATTTCATGTGGTATTGGAATTTAACCAACCTAATATAATAATAGGGTTAAATATGTTTTTAGTCCCTCTAAAATTTTCCTTCAACTTTTAGTCCTTATAAAATTTTCAATCTTCACTATTGGTCCCTCTTTTAAAGTAAACTCATATGTAGAATTCATATTTTTTTATTAAAAGTTTCCAAAAAAATTCAAAATATTATAATAATCACTGCAAAAAAAATTTAGAATTTTTTAACAAAGCATGAATTTAATATGAATTTTTATATTTTTTACGGTTAAAAATTCAAATTTAATTTGTGTTTTGTTAGAAAAATTTAATTTATTTTAGGAAATTTTTTTAGAATATTTTACACATTTCTGCACAATTTCATTAAAAAATACAAAAATTAAATTAAAAATAAGGACCAAAAGTAGTGATCGAAAATTTTATAAGGACTATAAGTTGAAGGAAAATTTTAGAGGGACTAAAATGAAAAGTTGACATATTAATAGGGACCAAAAACATATTTAAGCCATAATAATATAGCTAAACATAAATTAATTAACCTTACTAATAGTAAAATAAAAAACTAAATTAAAAAATCATAACAGCTCTAAAGAATATTATGACGAACCGGATAGTATTATAAATCAAAATTGTTAAACATTGAGTTTCTAACTTCCTCTTTCTTCTATGAAGTGACAAACAAAAAACCAAAAACCCAAAATCATTGCAAAAAATAGGAAAATATAACAAAAAAGATTCTAGAACAAAAAATAAAGAGCAATAGTAAAAAAAAAATCAGAAATGAAAAAAAATAGTGGGGTGTAAAGATGATGAAAGTACTGTTAACAACTTCTTGAACAACAATACAAAGAGAATATGAAAAGCAAAAACCCAAAATCGTCAACAAAAAATCACAAAGAAAATGATACAGCTACTACTATTAAAAAAAGAACAAGATTCTAGAACAAAAAATAAAAAGCAAATCAAAAAGAAAGAAACTTGGTGTGTAAAATGATGAAAGTAAACAAAGTTCTGGTACAACAATACAAAGTGAAATACGTAAGAAATAATGGTGTAAGTGTGTGTGTGTGTGTGTGTGTGTGTGTGTGTGAAGATGAAGATGATGATGAATAGGTGAAGTACATATTTGCAGAAGAAAGAATTTGAAACAGTTGTTTGTTATTTTTGCTAGATTTCTCTCTTTCTCCTACAAACAATGGAGAATGCAAGAGAAGATTGAAATTCTTCTGATGATTCTCTCTATGATCGTAACTTTCTCTCTCTCCTTCTTGCACAAGTTTGTTATTCGTACCCAGTACTCACTACACTCCAAATATTTCATGCTAAGCCGTTGTGTGGGCGTTTGATTGTGCTAGTGTTTGTTTTATTGATATCTAATGCATCGTTTATTTTTGGCATAACACATATAAAAAAAAAGTAAAATAATTTCCAAAAATAATTTATTTCTTTTTTACAAATTTGATATGGATCAATAATTTTGGAGATCAGTCTCATGTTGTACTAACAAAAAATTCAACTGAAGTCAGAGCAAAATTTTGTGTACACTCAAGACCTACAACTTCTTTAACACTTACCTCAAACCACTTGAGGTATTCGACCCTTCGATAAAAGTTATGTGTGTGTTTGATTACAAAGAGATGTAGTTTAATTTTTAATGAATAAAGAGCCGTAATAATGATATATATGAAATCAAGAAAAATTAAATATATTTGTATTTATTTTCGTTTATATATAAGGGAATAGAGAGTATTTTATATTTGCAACATGATTTGTTATTTTGTATATTCAAAGCAAGTTTGATTTATAATCGTCACTTTACTACATAGCGCATATGAGTCCTTCATATTCATACGTGTAATGTGGCATGTTGTCGTATATAGTAAAAACGTAAATGGTGAATCTAGTTGATAATTAATATACTTTGTTACAACAAAGTTTTAATAACTCAAGTTTTTATTTTGAAAAAATCCATTGTAGAAAATGAACAATAAACCTATATAACTATAAGCGTAACCTGCTCAATCTTATATTGCAAGAATGTTTGGTTTTTCTTTTTATGGAAAAAAAATACTCAGCTTTATTACATGAATGTAAATATTAAAAGAAAAAGGTTAATCCATACTTTGATATATGTAATATTGAATGAAAAAAAGTTTAAGTAATACCTATTTAATATTTCTTTTTTTTGACAAATACCTATGTAATCTTATATTTTCCATTCCATTTTGAATACTCATTTAACTCTATCTTCCATGCGAATGTGCTGACATGACACCTTGAGTTGTACTATATCATTATTTTATGTATTTATTAATTTCACGTGGTATTGAAATTTAACCAACCTAATATAATAATATAGCTAAACTTAAATTAATTAACTTTACTAAAAGTAAGATAAAAAACTAAATTAAAAAATCATAGCAATTCTAAAGAATATTATGTTGAACCAGATAGTGTAATGTAATATCCCGCTTATTAGTTCAAGATATTTTTATCTGTTAACTCGCATTATGCGCGTATTAGACTGAGGGGCAGTTTGGTAATTGCCGTTAGGGCCTTTATAAGTAGGTTGGACCCCAAAACCAACTCATTTTCCTCATTCCTCCTCTCTCTAGTTGCAAGACAAAATTCTGTCCTCCCTCTCCCTCCCTAGAACTCAGCTCATTCCCCTCCTCTTCATCCAATCCTTCCAACTTTTCCCCTGGTGAAATCATGTTGCATGTTAGGAGCATGGGTTGAGCAAGTAGACACCAAGCCAAGCTCACTCGAGTTTCCTTCCTTCTCATTCTTGTAGAGTAGATCCAGACCTGCAACTGTGTGTGTGTGCATGTTCCTTCTTACTTGCAGGTGAGTTCTATAGTTAGCAAACTTCCTTGGGATTATTGTGTTGTACATTGTGAGGAAAGTTTGAAAGTTAGTTTTAGTAAAGTATGAGATTAGTTCCCCTTGCCATTGATTTGTTGGATTTATGCGAATTGTTGCCATGCATTGGTTCTGGAACTGTTTTTCAGGTACCCTTGGCGTATTATGGATGTTGGGACTTGGTATTTGAGGTTTTTACACTAAAAATGTGATTTCTGCACTTTTGGGCCGATGAATGCTCGCTTAAGCATGCACGGTTCGCTTAAGCGTGCAAAACGTCGAGAGGACAGCTCTGTTCACTCACCGTTCGCTTAGAGGTTCGCTTAAGCGACCAGCCCTTTTGACAGCATTTTTGAAAACTGTTCATGTGGCCCAGAATGCCGGCCGGGGCCGTTCCTCGCACCTTTATGCAATCTAAATAAACCCTCAAATATCAGGACACTAATATGCATCATACGTCGAAGTATTACACATAAAGGCATGAGTAACATTAGCATCCCTCCAAAGATGAGTGGCCCATGAGAGTACGATAGTATTCGTGTTTACGTCCGGGTAGGGCACATGTTTTAGAATGGGAGAACTATAGAGCCTCGACGTAGACCGTCGAGTACTAGTATAAGCTTCTATGTAGAAATAGACATAGCCAGTGAATCAGATATTCCTATGATCGTAACATATCAGATATGTGTTACAAGTTTATGTTTAGATAATTATAATCAGATACGTTGTGGCTTCAGATAAGCTCCAGATTATGTCTGGGTAGGCCAGCCCTCAGATAGGGAACCTTCACGACCAGGGAGTCCGGTTCTAGCCCTCAGATAGGGAATTTAGCCGGTCAGCAGAGGAATGTGGCTGGGGTTACTCCACCCGGTGCATTCTGTAAAATGAACTCAGATAATAATGTTTGTTCAACGCTAACCTTTAACATAATAAATGTGATTATGATTGCTGTTAGACAGGTACAGATTTATGCAGGTTCATGTACGTAGAGCGATACATGAAGTTATGCCGATGACGATCTTAGTATTCCCCCGATCGTCCGGTTTAGGATCGTGTCTTGAGTATGTTATGATCAGGCCTCGATACGTTTAGTGTATCTTGGCATAGCGGTCTTAGATTCCCTTTAACCGCTAGGACACGTACAGTATGAGACAAGACCTATATGGCAAGTCTAGAAGAACCCTATGACGGATTCTAGTATGCACGACCGTCTAGGCTAGAAAGCCCACACACGTATAATCAACCGCCAGGTTGTATTGTAGACACGAGGTGACCATAGATTTTCCCCGAAGTCACCTCTAGCCTAGGATTTAGGTGGAACTCACTGAGGCATTATGTCTCATCCCACTCCTTCTTTGTTCAGGTTCACAGGTTGTTCGAGGCAAGGGTAAGGAGAAGGCTTTAGACTGATCGTGCTTATCGGATCTATGCTTTGTTATCTAGTAGTTGTTATGTTATTTTAGCTACATGTATCATGATGAAACTAATTGTACTTGTTTCACTAGACTGGCTACGCTCATATAATGTATTATATGACTGGAGATGACTCATGTATCTAGATCTTGCACTCGTGTTGTTTTTCCGTATTGCATGATTAATGTATCCAGTATCATTTATAACGTACGTGTTAAATATTCTAGACTCTTTTAATACGGGCGTTACATGTAATGTGAAGAGAAATGTTCAATAACTTTCTTAAGCTTTCACCCAAAAATATGATATGTATTTTTTTTTATACAACCTAAGAAGAATGTGATTATTGACAATTTGTACGGTACATTGAAAATTCGATTCGAATGTCCTATTATATCTAGTATTTAAACTAAGGAAAATGCTAACTTGTGTCCTTAAGACATAAGTTTAGAAGCCAGATGTAGAAACTTAATTTTAGAAATTGAGCATTCAATGTTTTGAAAGTTTAAAAACTTTTTTTTTTTCAATAGTACAAAACTTATGTTTTAATTCTTTTTTTAATCCTTAACTTTGTACTTTTATGGCACCTTTAGGGCACAAGTTAGCATGATCTATAAACTAATAGTTTAATGAGTTTTTAATATATATTGATTGATTTGGAAAACAAATGTAGGGATGCACTTCAATTTACGGATGCACGGGTACGGATGTAGAAGCTTCTATGATTATTGGTTCATTTTTGTAAAAAAATAAATTATTGGTTCATAAAAGAAGTTCACACCTATTATGTACGGGAAAACACACGACATTTGGGGTTTTCATTTTAATTTTGGATTTTTTTTAATGTCAAAGAATTTAATTAGTTTCGGTTAGGTTGCATGTCCTTTCATAATGAGTTGTGTTATTTGAATATCTATTTGTTTGACAACTTATGTAACAACTATATTTTTACATAGAATTAGAAATGTATGTATTGATATGAAAACCGAAGCAATAGAGAGACGAATATAATATGAGTATGAAAGAGAAAGTTGTCGCAAAAGTTGTTATAATAAATCTACAAATATCATTTCTCTTTCATAATGACCAACATTACCATAGGTGGAGCAAATCACTTCGTATTTTCTTTACGGCAAATGTTAACTTGTGCCCTTAATTAGGGCACATATTAAGAATTCGATTAATAGAAATTAAGTATTGGAAATTGTGTTAATTTATTGTTCAAAATGTTTAATATTAATTTTTTTTCAATAAATTCTTACCACTAATGGAATGACATTAATGCTTAACATGTGCCCTAAGGGCACAAATTAACATGTCCCTTTCTTTACTTTTAGACTTGAGTTGTTGGCTCCCATGAAACCAAAATAGAAGGAAGTATGTTTAAGATTTTCAATTTTCAACTCATTATCGGTTTATGCGTTAAACAATTTGTTCATTCTTGTTCGATGTTAAAGACGATTATTCATTCTCTTGTAGTGAAAACATTCGAATTTTTGTTCTACATTGCTAATTTTTTTTAAATTGAGGAACTGATTAGTACCTTTAAAAATTCTTTTAATGCAAAATGTTAGCAATACATATTTTAACACACACCTTTGAACATATATTTTTATCAGTTAAAATCCACATGGATCGCACCAAATCAAGTGGGACCCATATAAATTTGGTGGGACTTATGTGAATTTTAACCAAAAAATTATACAATTATAAAAATTGTATAATTGATAATATCTTTAATAGAAAAAATTATCTACGTTTCAATATATTTGCGTAAAAGTTGATGAAAAATAAATTCAATCTCTAAAATCAATTGTTCGTGAGGTTGATAAAAAAAATATATTATACCCTATAATGTTATATTTTTATTTCCATTTTGAATCTCTCATTTAACTTTGTCCATGGGAATGTGTTTGACGTGACACATCGAGTTGGACTATGTCATTATTTTATGTATTTATTTAACCAATTTCACGTGGTATTTGAATTTAACTAACCCAATAAAATAATATAGCTACCAACAATAGATTGATTCCAGTGTTAAGAGGTTTATACTCTTTAAATATATGTCTAAGGATTTGATTTCTAACTCATGAATATGGGCATAGAATGTAAAAAAAATTAATATGGCTCTTATTAATAATGAAATGATGTTTTTTCTTATGAATTTTTTAACAATACAAAAGTTGAAAAATAATTTTTCATTTCATAAAAATATCATTAATA
>Ga0228710_1012732_pt1 | contig 10318 bp, 5 predicted proteins | sample MedpolnodulmetaG_FD_177995 | JGI IMG/M metagenome (GOLD analysis project Ga0228710, IMG submission 177995) | Root nodule microbial communities from Medicago polymorpha collected in Santa Monica, California, United States - pink nodules | ecosystem: Host-associated > Plants > Roots > Nodule... | reverse complement strand
TGGGGGGGGGGGGATGAGTTGATGATGATTCTCAATATAAATTAATTAAGTGGGTAATTAATCAGGAAAAAGAGTGAGACTAATTATATTAACTTTCTTAATTCTTGTATAAATTATGTTATAGGAGTATTTTTTTGAGGAATAAGTTATAGGAATTAAGGAATGGAGGAAATAATGGATAGTCATTATCAGCACTGCTTTATATGATGCTGAATGTTGTGTATTTATCTTCAAATTAAGTCTGATGATTGCATATAGACCTGACTAGGGCATAATCAATGCCAAGAAAAACGTGTTCCTTTGATCATATCTTCTTGTACATGAGGTTAGGTTACACTGGACAAATATTTTGCAATTAAAACGATAAATTGCTAACATAGAATGTGAAAAATTCCAGAGTACTTAATTATTTAAGTGACGCTAATTGGGCCAAGAAGGAATGAGGCAGCAGGGGAGGGTTGATTTTGTGCAAGCTTGGTCTTATTAGAAGCCTTAGGGGATGCAACCGAAAGTGTGAGGTCCAAATTAGGCACTGCTGCACAATTTGAAGAGTCATGTAGCCAATTAGCTGTAGAGTAATTATTTTCTTGCTTTTCTGATTTGGCTGCTTCTTCTTGTTTAAAGTAGGACAAAGTGGTGCCATCATTAACTTCAACTTCACATTTACACTTATCCTCAAATTTATGACCCAAATTTACTACTGAATTAGCACGCCCTTGGTCTTTTGTGTTGGTGTTCTTGCTCCCAACCTGCAGCCAGATATATCGTATTAATTCAATGACAAGGATCCATAAAAATAAAAATAATCAAATATTCCTTCCAGATAAAGATTAAATAATGTAACTAAATTATTTCTGTGCGTGCGTCCAAATAAATTTTATTTGATGTTGCCATGTACGACATAGTTTATATTCAGTGGTGAATGACAAGAGCTAGCTAAATAATTAAGCAATTGATGATCATGAATGAATTGAATTTGTCTAACATAGTATAGTATATATATACCAAGTCAAAGAGACTTGAACGTCGCTTCTTGTTGATAGTAGCCAATCTGAGAAAGTATTTTTGAGCATGGCTAGCAACTTGTGTAGGGGTTCTTGAAGTGACAAAGTTTTTAGAGATTCCTCTCCAGTCTCCTTTTCCTAGCTTCTCTAACCCAACAAGGAATATTCTATGTTCTTCTTCTGTCCATGGAACTCCTGATCAATCAATATATAATATATATGTTAGATTATGAGATCCTAAGTATGTATGTTTTTTTAAGAGATAAGTTTTAGTATGTTAGTTGTTATCATAGTATTTTCTCATTCATCATGATTCAAATACTTGTCCATTAACTCCCTTAGCTGAAATTACAAGTATACATGTGTGAATAACTACTTAATATTGATGACTACATCCAGGAGCGGAGCCAGGATTTAAACATCGAGGGGACCAAGTTTAAAAGGTAAAAATAAATTCTCAACTATGGGGGGACCACTGTTCTACATTATACAATATTGACTATATCCTACATGAATATTACTAGTATAAAAAAAAAATTGCAAAACGTGGGGGGGACCACGGCCACCCTTGGCTCCCATGGTCCCTCCGCCCCTGACTACATCCATACCAATATATAAAGGAATATAAGATTTTGGTGTAGCATTTTTCTTTTAATTCTATTCTTATTAGTTACATATTAGTATATTAAAAATTACAAATAAAAAACAAACGAAGGAAGCTGTTGGAAATTTGAACACGATAAATTAGTTTTGAAAGAAGTTTCATTTGAACTGCAAACAATAAAATTAGTAAAAAAAATATTTGATTTTTCATTGAAATTCTGAATGAACTATCCAGCAAATAAAATATACACACTAAATTAATCAAAAACAAAAACAGTATTAATTTGTGACCATCTTTCCGCTAATATATGTATAAATATACCTTTCTTTCTCTCTTGGGGTGGACCTATAAAACAATCTGATAGATATGCAATATTAGTAGTGGATTTGTAATAATGATTTTCATCAATATTGGTTAATGATGTTGATGAAGAGAATGAGGAAGATGGAGAAGATGGTGAGGGAAAGGTGTCCATGCTAAAGCTTTTCTTGATCATGGTACTAGATGATGATGAGGAAGATGATAGTTGGACCCCGAAGAGACGAAGTCCTCCAAGGGTGAAGGATGTGCATGTTCTACAATTATGTCCTATCTTACCACAATGTGAACACTTTCTTCTCCCCATTACAAACCACCAATTAAAGTATGTGTGTGTATGTCTCTTTTATGAGAATGAGAATGAGAGACAGAGAGAGAGCAGAATAAATGAATTAGTTTGGTGGTATATATGATATGAGGATGGAGTAAGCTATGGGGTGGGGTTAATTGATTAATGGAAAATGGAAAGAAAAATATGGTCGCACACCCACGCTACTTAATTGGACGGACATAGTTTATTATTCTTGGATATTTTTGTTAAAAATAAATAATCATAGAGACACGAATTCCTTATCTTACTAATTTTCAGCATCTATGACCTCTAGACTTATTCACCGTACATCTGGATCTGCCTGCAAATTGTTTAGCTTTGATACTCCATCCGTCTTAAAATACTCGTCGTTTAAATTTTGTGTATGATTTTTAAAGAAATGATTAATTGTATTGATTCTAATGATAAAATTAATATTACTTACTAAAATATCTTTATTAATTATAGTTAGTAGAGTAGTTAAGTTGAATTAAGTTCACTAAATAAGGGTATAATAGTGGAGGGAAATAATAAATACTGCATTGGTATTTTAAAATGACAGTTATTGTTGTGAGACAAAGAAGAAATACTAAAGAGACAATTATTTTTAGATGAAGAGTAATATAATACTCTATACAATTACTAAAATATACTCTCGTACCACAAAAATCTCCTTATACCATAGTCATGAGTCTAAGTTAGACCGAGACCATGAAGTGGGTGAATATCATATACTTTTGATACAAACAATAGACGTAAAATCACAACTTCAAAAAAACCAAAAATTCAACTCTATTGAATTTCGAAGAAGACTTCCATAACGAGAAAGACATTAGTTACTAATAGAGTTTCCATTCACATTGACTTTGATCATATTATCAGGTAGGTGTTTCCAAGAAATTAGTTTGAAAACCTTGTTGAGACTAGAGTCACAAAACACCTTTTACAATGGATATGAATTATTTTAACGGTTGCATGTTTTTCCATACATTTTCAATTTAAAAGTGACTTACAAAGACAATGACTAATTCGAAGTTATTTTTTTGAAATTCTTAATTTAGTCAATATCAATATATGTTTAAAAAAAACTTCAAAAAATAGTCCATTTTTTAAATTAAAAATATGTCAATGAATGATATATATATATATATATATTATGTCAATTATTTAATAAATTAACATAAAAAAAGGTTATACATTCAAAAGAAACTTATTGAAGGTTATCCAAACAAAATAAATTGATAAATATGCATGTCGTTCGCACACATTTAAAAACAATTTTGACACAAAATATCTTAGCAATATCTTTTATATAAATCATTTGTGTTTTGAAAGTATTAACATAAATCATTTTGCGTACAACTTATTTGTAACCAAAATCAATTCAATCAAAATTGATTCTCGCCCACCGCATAACCAAACAATGCTAAATCAATCTGTAAAAGAAATAAATCAACTAAACCAATTTCCCAGCTCTAACACTTTTCATAATCTAATCTTAATCCATAAATCGCATGGAACTGGGTAGGAACAAGAAAATAAATACATAACCTTACATGTCCTATTTATGATGAAAGTTATACTCTTCCTCATATTTGAAGTTGTTAAAAAACGTATTCAATTATTCAACTGTAGTTAACTATAATTTGACTTTTTTAATAAATGGACATCTTTTAAAACGCTTTAATCATTTTTTAAGTTGATTTTAGCTGACATAAAAAGTAATTGAATCATCGTAATTAACTAGGTTGGATACGTATCGTCTTAAATGTGAAAGAGTAACTTTCACTTAGAAGGGCACCTTGTGGGCCGATCAAACTATTATGTTTTAAAAGCATCGTGCAAATGACTTTTGAAATGAATATACCCTTTGCTATTAATTATTAGAATCTAAGATTCAATAAAGAAAGGGTGATGAGGATATTCTTGTTCAATAATGTAATTATAGTCACAAGTTGTATATCAGAACAGAAATTTCGGATAATTATAATTACATGGCCAATGAATTTAGTATTATTATAGCTAGGCCAAGTTGTCAAGAATTTCAATCCATATCACAAGTTGATTAATTAGTACAATTTGAACGGAAGGCAAGTTGGGGATGTTTAGTCTTCCAAATCCAATCGCTGTAGCAAGAGGATATGCACACACTGCTTCCTTTGTCATCTAATTCAGACTCACTTGGCAATATCATAGAAAGGAATCTTCTTAATTATTTTGGTGAATTTTACGAAATATAATTAGAGAATTTTAAATTTTAAACAATCTAACTTGTTAATTCAGTTACTACTCCTAATTGATTCTATTTTGAATATGCAAACAGACATATTTAAATTTGGGAGCAATATAATAACTCATTAAACATTTAAGTGTATATGTCCTCGTGACTTTAACTCAGTTGATGTGAACAATGCATAATATATGTAAGGTCTAACAGTTTAAACCTCGCTCACCACAAATAAAAAACATTTACTGTATATGTTTTTCTCTATCTTTTTTATATTTTATTTTTCACTTCTTACACTCAAACAAATTTGTCTTAGATAGAAAGCTATTTGTGAATTACATCCAAAAATTACACAATAATACATGGCCATAGGCGCACTAGTAGAATGATCATTGATCAGTTGCATCTAGTAAGCAAGTGCTTAATCAAAATTTAGTTAACGATTTTTTAAATAGGAATCACTATTTTTCAATCCACTTGTTGAGTGCAAAATAGTATATAGCTCAAGTGAAAACATAGTACCACCGATCATAACTATGTAATTGGTTTCAAATGACTAATGAATTTTATCAAATAATAAATCGTTTCATAGAATTTAACTTAAATTTTTAGATATAACAATTTTTTTATTAAACTTTACTTATATTCCGATTAAACTTTAGACTACCACACATTTTTTTCTCTTGAAAAATGCTACCTAGTGTCCCAATTAAGAAAACAAATATGATATATAAATCTTGGAAACTTTTTTTTTACACCACTATATAAATCAAGTTTAAAAAATGTAAAAAAAATGTTTTCAACGTAAAGTTTTCCTTTTTTATTTCTTTAATTAGTATCATATAGAGACAATAGTTAACACGACCCTTATAATATTACACCACTGTCAAATTCATTATCATATCCATATACTCCTTAATTTGGATACATCCACTCCTCCACATCTTACCAAATTGGGCTATGTACACTTGGTAATAAGTCTTTATTAAGTCACATCAAACATTCATAATTAGTCTATGGGTAAGCACACTAATCTTAATCTTATCATAAATAGGATATGCAAAAGGTAACCAAAGACCGGGGTGAGTTAGTTCATGGGTCATAATCAATCAAGGATATAAAAAATAATTGAAGATGAATAAACTTATTGTTAGTAATTAAAATGATATAAAAAATAAACTCTTTGAAATTACAAAATTAAACTGATCGTAATACTAAGCTGGCATTTTATAGATCACAATATGCTTCTCGGTCATGATCGATGTCGCATTATATCAGATAAATTAAAGCAGCACACTGTGCCACTAATTGCTTAACTCAAAAGATAGATTGCATCACTATAATTTAGTAGTTGCTCGAATGAAATATTTTACTGAATGTCCAATGTGCAAAGCACTTTCCGATATATCTATCGGAAAATAATTTGAATTTGTTGCAACAGATACATAAGATAGGAGTGGTGGTCTAAGCCGAGCGTCTTAAAGCAAAACCATTATCGAGTGTTTGATTGTCCATTATTTATGGTGTTGGTTCTTTGAGGAACTATTGTTAGGGGATACGACTTTTTGAGGGTGCTGGTGGTTTTTCTTTGAGGAGTTTTTGGCGTTTTTATTTTTTCTTTTTGATGTAATACTTGAAATTTAATCCCATATATATATATATATAATGTATTTTGCCATTAAAATAAAAAAATACTATGTAATGTACCCTACAACTTTTCTCAAAACAGAGACACCACTTGGTGGAGCCAAAGGATCGCTATAAATAAATGTATTACTTTAATATGTTAATTATTTTTTTTAGAATGTTAATTTGTTATATCGACAATTATGCAATTTTCTAATGTACACTTCCTCAACCAACTAGTGGCTTCGAGCAAAGGACACCATCAATGAATGGTGTTACATGCAACGAGCAAAGGTACCGGTTCACCATGCAATCTTTGCTCACACTTGGATCAAATCTTCTGTAAGCAAGATTAAATGCAACGTAGATGCAGCCGCTTTTAATAACAATTATGTTATGGGATTTGGTATGTGCTTTCGCGACTTTAAGGGAACTCTTTTGCTTGGAAAATCAGACTTTTACCACTCATCAGCCACAATCTTGGAGGCCGAGTCTCTAGGCTTACTTGATGCTATTAAAGTGGCTATTTCAAATAGGATGCATGTTGTACTATTTAAAACAGATTCTAAAATTTTGTCTGATGCCATCAACTCTAATTTTACTCCAAGCAATGAATTTGGTGATCTTGTAGTCCAATGTAGAAGTCTCTTACTCGATAGACCCGACTTTGCAGTGTCGTATATTAGGAGGCAAGCAAATGATGTTGCTCATAGTATTGCTAGGGCATCACTATCTAATCCTAGCCCCCATATTTTTCATCATTTAATGCCTACTTTGTATTCCTTAATTTTGAATGAAATGAAGTAACTTTGCCTTTTGTAAAAAAAAAACAAGTGGCTTTTTTCCTCAAAAGAAAAAAAAAATCAACCAGTGGCTTTCTAATTTCGCAAAGAGGTATTAGTATTGTTTTCTCTGATTAAGTCAAAAACAAGATGGGGAAATTAAGTAATGATAATGATTGTGCAGATGTAGAAACTGGTTATTTTATTGGGCAGTCCATTCCAGTCATACAGTATGAAATATTCTTAACTTGTTGCAATCATTTCAATAGTTTATATTTGTTGATATATACGCCGTTATTATAAGTGGTCTAACATAGATTAGTACTTAAAATATGTTTAAAACCTCAATAGAAATAGTGCCTTAATTGATATGAGTTTAGTAAAAACAAAAAAATAAAAATGTAGTGCGTATTGAACCAACATCAATTAAATTACCCGTCTTTACTAAAAATAAGAGATGTTATGAGTTTTTATTTCTGAAAGGTATCATGAATTTTCGTTTGAATTTCTAACTATTTTAATATTGATCCATAATAGACCACTTACGAAAGTGGTGCACCTTTAAAACTCTCCTACACTGAGATTCATACATTCTAGCATATATTAAAATAAATTCAGAGAAATATTTATATACTATGATTGGCCAGTAATGAGGGATTTTGATTGTATCTATGAGGCACTATATTAGATTTCATTGTCAATACCAAAAAAAGGTCGGAAGTACCCAAAAATGATAATATAATACAGGTGTCTTAAAATTAAAGTAAAAGATCCCTAAAGAAAATTAACATAAAAGAAGATTATATAGAAAATAACTTAATCAATTAGATCAAGAAATAAAAAATAGACAATTGCAAATGACAGATTGAATAACACTGTTGATAGTTAACAAGTTCACCGCATATTTCTTGTCATACACAGATTCAAGACATCTACTAATTACAGCTCATTATAAATTGACAATTTATCTGCCAATTGATCATGATATTGATAATTAATATAGTCTAGAAAGAAAGATGAAAAGGACTGTGCAAAATTGACTAGTAGTGAAATTAACACAAATTATAGAATATGTATATAATACCTTTCCAGTGATTATTGTTTTCCTAAGATTCCATGTGTTTTAAGGATTGATAATCTTAAAATCGGTTCTTTTCTTACTTAATTTGTCGCTTTCTTGTGAAATGGCATACCTTCGATGTGCCGGGTTGAATAGAACACACTATACTTAACAAAATGAGTCAAAAAATTGGTGTATTTGATCAAAATGTTGGACCTCTTTTAACATCGTCGTTGTCCAAAAACTCTTGTTAGAGTTACCCTGCTAAAGAACTTTTGCACAAACTAATTTTCCAGATCCAACCACCAAATTAATAGCTCTCGGTGGATCAAATCTGCAAAGTTTCATAAAACTTAAAATTACTTATACTTTATCAAATACTAAGTTCAACGGACATTATAAAATATTAACTATAAAATCTTATAGCTACAAATATCCAGCTTTTTCTTTCAAAAAAAATATATCCAGCTTTTATAATTTTACGTATGCATGATCGTCAAGATGGTATAAACATATTCAATAGTTGGATCAATGAAATATAATTTGTGCACATAGTTATAAAGTGGGGTGACAAGAATTACTCCTAAAGTAAATTGATGCCTATATATATATATATACTCCCTCCGGTCTCAAATGTAAGGTTAATGGTATCAAATATATAGTTTACTTTAATGTTATCAAATTACACTGGTGTATTATTTGATAACATTAAAGTGTAGTTAAACAAGGTTAGAATATAGGGGATAAACTATAGGATGCTATGATATAAATTATAAATCATGCAATCAATCTTATAAAATATGTGGTATTTGAGAATAAGTTTTATGAAGGTCGAAGCCAAAAACAAAAACTATAAAATATGCAGTATTTTATAATTTTCAAGTGTTACACCGGTGTATTTTGATCTTTTATATATATCGGAGTTTAAGAAGGTCGAAGCCAAAAACAAAAACTATAAAAATAAAACAAAGAGAGCAGCTATATGCAATGAAGAATATTTCCCGAAGTGACGTGTACGGGGTACATAGACATTATCTCAGAGATGAAGATTTAAATTCCGCATTTTTTGGAATAAAGGTTGGGTGATACTTTAATTAACCAATCACACAACAATTCGCAATGAATCTGGGATGGGCTTCTTCGCTATGTTTAGCATTTTTCTAAAGGAACTACCCGACGAATTTTTCAAAAAACAACCGGCAATCTCTCATTGCTTGATTTATTGTTCACCTCCCTTGTTTTCCGCTGCATCTCTTTGAATTGTTGCAAGCTGTATATTGTGATTGGCTGCTCCTAATTCTTGAAGATTTCGTGATGCCATCTTTCAAGAAATATAGCACTGCTCTTTTTAAAACAAATAGGCTGAGTAACCATAACTCCCAATAAATTGGTGAGAAATAAACTACCAATATGAGTAAGACATTACCAATATAACATCGCTCATATAAAATGAAGATACTCTCATATCTCATTGTGTTGTATTTTTATATAAAATATTTCAAAAGTTAATGCAATTAACTAGCACATTTAACTTGTTTACAACAGTTACTTTTTATTCCCAACGTTCAAAATTTGTTAGCTATTATTGTGGCTTTATTTTTGCTGAGTCAATTTTGTTGCCATATAAAATACATTCTGACGTGAACAATAAAACACAGAACAATTAAACTTTGTTCTTCTCATACTTGATCAGTAGCAACAAAAATAAAACCACACGCATACCTCACATCTTTGTTTTCATCTCTTCCAATTTTACTTTCTGAGATAAACATCTGCTTGATTATAATTGATGATTCTTGCTGTTCTGTTACCTCCATAAAGACCTGTTGTATCTGGGAGTTTGTGCACATTGAGGGGCGGATAAATTTCAAGGACAGTCTTCGTGACGCCTCAGGTTAATAATAATGTGTTCAATTTTCCAGGTTTACTTTCTAGTTTGTTTTGCAGAATCTAGTTCGTTGTTATTCGAAGTTGCGGTGGCTGCGTTCTTATTTAAAGTTGCGGTCGCCGGTTATTATTTGAAGTTGTTAGCTATTGTGTTTAGAACTGCTGCCACATCTGCAGAGTTTATTTTACTTCTGTTTTGAATATTTTAAATATGTTTCCTAGTTTCTAGTTCAGTTTCTTTTCCTCCTAGTTTTCAGCAAGCAGTTTTTTCTAGTATTCTATCGTGGCCTAACTTATAGGAACATGATATCAGTGGGCAGTCATTTTTCTATTCTGTACTTTCTATTTGTACGTTTTGAATTGAATGAAAAATATACTCTTCTTCCACTTGTTCTAGCAACTACCTTTAATCTTTTCCTCTGCAACTTTACAAAATAACAACAAATTGGTATCTAGAGCTCTCTTCTTGAGGGACCTGTGAAATGGATGATGAGTCAGGT
>Ga0228710_1012727_pt1 | contig 10322 bp, 7 predicted proteins | sample MedpolnodulmetaG_FD_177995 | JGI IMG/M metagenome (GOLD analysis project Ga0228710, IMG submission 177995) | Root nodule microbial communities from Medicago polymorpha collected in Santa Monica, California, United States - pink nodules | ecosystem: Host-associated > Plants > Roots > Nodule... | reverse complement strand
AAAAAATTGAACTGCATATTTTGCCTTGTGAATTGTTAGTCATCATTGTAATTTAATTTAATGGGTTTCAAAATGGAAGCTACTAACATCACTGATCCAATTCCTCTTCTTACACCTTACAAGATGGGCAAATTCAATTTAGCTCATAGGTACATACTACATACCATTTCACTTTCTATTCTATTTCATTTCAATGTTTTTTTTGCTCTTGCTAAATAATTTCACATAATTTCAGAGTTGTTTTGGCACCACTAACAAGAATGAGATCATACAACAATGTTCCTCAACCCATTGCTGTCAAGTATTATTCTCAGAGAACCTCTAAAGGTGGTCTTCTCATAGCTGAAGCTACTGGTGTCTCTGACACTGCTCAAGGCTATCCAAACACGCCGGGTATATGGACTAAAGAGCAAGTTGAGGCATGGAAACCTATTGTAGATGCTGTTCATGCCAAAGGCGGTATATTTTTCTGTCAAATTTGGCATGTTGGAAGGGTTTCAAATTCAGGTATGTATCTATTTCGTCGTATCATTATTTATTTATGAAAATAAAAGTTAGCGTGAGCGGAAGGTCTAACCATATTTTTCAACCCTAATTGGTTAAGATCATCAATTTTTAACATAGGCCTAGCATAATTTTAGCATTACCACCTAGCTCAAATATAATAACATGCTTTTTAGGCATCAATCAAATAACTTAGGTCTACAATCAAATAATTTTAGATGTTATTATTGAGTATTACCATCAAGGTGTAACCCCTGTCTAGTTTTTTAAGGTCTACTCAAATTTATGCAAATAGACTACTCACTCAATGTATGTTCATGTTCCTTTCTTGTTAATCTAACAGTTTATCAGCCGAATGGACAAGCACCGCTATCTTCTACAGACAAGTCACTCACAAGCAATGATGTACAACAGTTTACGAAACCGAGACGACTCAGGACAGATGAAATTCCTGATATTGTCAACGATTTCAGACTCGCTGCAAGAAATGCTATTGAAGCTGGTAAGTTTACTAGTGTTTAATAATTTTGTCCAAAATTGAAAAATTCTTCAATCATATACTGATATTTTTCAGAAACATGACTATTTGTTGCTTTAAAGCACAAGGACATTTTTCAAATCTCCTAACATAATCAATGTTGTGCAAATTGAAGGTTTTGATGGAGTTGAAATCCACGGAGCTCACGGCTACCTACTTGAACAATTCATGAAAAATCAAGTGAACGACCGAACAGATGAATATGGTGGATCCCTTGAGAACCGTTGTCGATTTGCATTGGAAGTTGTTGAAGCAGTTGTGAATGAGATAGGTGCTGATAAAGTTGGAATTAGACTATCACCTTTTGCAGAATATGCAGAAAGTGGAGACTCCAATCCCAATGAATTGGGACTTCATATGGTTAATGCCCTCAATAAGTACAATATTCTTTACTGTCACATGGTGGAACCAAGAATAAAATCAGCTAATGAAACGATTGAAAGCCCTTACAGCCTTGTGCCAATGAGAAAGGCTTTCAATGGCACTTTCATGGTTGCAGGAGGCTATGACAGACAAGATGGGATCAATGCTATAGCTGAAAACAGGGCAGATCTTGTTGTCTATGGTCGTTTGTTCTTGGCGAATCCAGATTTGCCACAGAGATTTGCTCTTAATGCTCCTCTTAACAAGTATAATAGGGAGACATTCTACATTTCTGATCCGGTTGTTGGTTATACTGACTATCCATTTCTCGAATGAAGAAAACAACGTTGTATTGCAGCATCCAAGGGTGGACCTACATATTAATAAGTTTTTTTCTTCTTACACATTGGTTTTGTAGTGAATTTGGTCACTTAAATAAGAATTTTGTTAATTATAGGTATATTTTTATTCATTCTTCTCATACTAGCTTCTGTGCTAGGATACACAGTGTGTAGAACTATTATCTACCTGATTTTTTTAATACCATTTGAGCTTTGTGTTAATGAAAGGATTGTTTTAGTACCCGAATTTTTTTAATTGCTATGCTATTGTAACTATCATGATACTAAGAATTGACATTGTTATTGATTTTGAAAATATCTGAAGTGAATTTGTTTCCTTATTTACCCGGTTGAACCACAAAATCTTCAAATCCAAGCCTAACTCAAGTACTTTCAAGTATTGTTTCAACTTGAGATATAATTCAGGTACTACTGCTCATTTCGGTTTTAACAGAAACTTATCAATGTCATGGTAACACCGCTAAACGGTGGTTGAAGCTTCATACCTGTGGCGTGATAACAAAAAATAAGAAAAAGAACTGCGGTGGAAGGTTTACGATCCCTTCCTTCCAAGGTGAAAATATGAAAAACCTGTGCTATTTTGTTATGAAAAATTTAAGTATTCTTAAAAATTTGATATTTGACCAATTAACTTTTGGTTTTGACAGACTGTAGAAGAGTCATGCCATGTAGAATTTTTACATTTCTTGTCCAAGTCTAAAAATATGAATTTTTCAATATGAGAACGATATATACCAGTAACGAAAGGAAATGTCAGCAAAAGTCAGCAAAAAGCATAAATGCTGATACTACTTTCCATTTTTATTAATATATATAAAAAATATCCTTGACCTCCAACTTCATATTCAAGTGTATAAGAGAAGTGTATATTTTCCTCATTATATATCAGTTCATAATTGATTAATTAATCAAATGGAAATTATGGCTGGTGATCCCATTTCTCTTCTTACTCCTTACAAGATGGGCAAATTCAATCTATCTCATAGGTATATATAATATGTTTTAATTCCATTTATTATGCTTGCTTCAAACATAAAGTTGTTTAAAATATTCACTCATCCTATTAATTTGATTTTAGAGTAGTTTTGGCACCGTTGACCAGACAAAGATCATACAACAATGTTCCTCAACAGCATGCTGTCCTATATTACTCTCAAAGGGCCTCTGAAGGTGGTCTTCTCATATCTGAAGCTACCGGGGTCTCTGAAACTGCTCAAGGGTAACTTGCAATTAATACAAACCAATTTCATATCTTTAACAAACTTCAACTAATTAAATGTAATGCTAAGTGAAGGTATTCAAACACACCTGGCATATGGACAAAAGAGCAAGTTGAAGCGTGGAAACCTATCGTGGATGCTGTTCATGCCAAAGGTGCTACATTCTTCTGTCAAATTTGGCATGTTGGAAGGGTTTCTAATTCTGGTATGCATTAGTTTTATCAAATGAACAATTAATTAACAATTTTTTCTCTTCTGATTTTTCAGTATTATTTCTATGTGGGAATTGAAATTTTGTTACAGAATGATATTGATTTTATGTTCACTAGTCTCATTTACAAATTGACATGTATGTATTCTACACATGTAATATTGTATTCTCATTTTCCATACAATTTGAACCAGTTTATCAACCAAATGGACAAGCACCAATATCTTCTACAGACACGGTTCTCACACCACGAATTAGAGGTGATGGTATTGAAATATCACAATTCACACAACCAAGGAGGCTAAGTACAAATGAAATTCCTAATATTGTCAGAGACTTTAGACTTGCTGCAAGAAATGCTATTGAAGCTGGTAACTTCACTTATCTTTACCAATCTCTCCAAAAATTCAAAATGCTTCAATATAAGAGAGGCCGGAATAACGACATACACTAAAGAAAAAATAAATCACAAAATCCGACGTCTCTAAATTTCACATTTTAGTAACTCTAAATTTTCATCGTTATTTTAACTTTTTATAACAGGAAGAAATTTTGCGTACTAATTATGGTGCGCATTGTAGGTTTTGATGGGGTCGAAATTCACGGGGCTACTGGCTACCTACTTGAACAATTCATGAAAGATAAAGTAAATGACAGAACAGATGAATATGGCGGAACTCTTGAGAACCGTTGTAGATTTGTTTTAGAAATTGTTGAAGCTGTTGTAAATGAGATAGGTGCCGAAAGAGTTGGAATAAAATTATCACCTTTTTCAGATTTCGAAGAATGCGGAGACTCAAATCCGAAGGCATTGGGGCTTTACATGGTTAATGCCCTCAATAGATATGGTATTCTATATTGTCATATGGTGGAGTCAATAAAGGAAACTATTGATGAAAAAACCGAATGTTTTCACAATTTGGGGGCAACGAGAAAGGCTTTCAATGGCACTTTCATGGTTACCGGAGGCTATGAAAGACAAGATGGGATCAATGCTATAGCTGAAAATAGGGAAGATCTTATTGCTTACGGTCGTTTATTCATAGCTAATCCAGATTTGCCAAAGAGATTTGCACTTAATGCTCCCCTAAACAGGTATAATATGGAGACATTCTGCACTTCTGATCCAGTTCTTGGTTATACTGACTACCCTTTACTTGAATGAATAAACATATGTTGTACTTGTAGCATATAAGGGTGGCCACATTTGTGCAATAAAGTTGGTAATTGAATGTTTGAATTGATGGTGGATTTTCAGAATCATAATGAATAATCGTGATTCAAATAAAAACTACACTTTTTAATTTCAACTAAATCACGGTGTTCTCACAATTTGACCTAACTCACAGCACATTTAAACATGCATTTGGCCCTTATATAACCTTTTATACACTTTCTTACATTACAAGTAAACTTCTAATTACAATGAATCCTAATAAAATCCTCCCCTAAACTGAACACTGCTATAGCAGATCAGTTTACACAAACAACAACTAATCAATCTAGGAAATGCATAGCTTTTCTCTTAGATTGCGAAATGACCCATGCTTCAAAGGCTTTAGTCATTATGTTTGACAATTGTTCTTGAGAAATGCAATGAAACAATTTAATCACTCTATCTTTTGAGAGGTCTCTGAGAAAGTGGTACCTAACATCAATATGCTTGCATGTGTCAGCATTGTAGGATTTTTAGAAAGTTTTATGAAGGAGTTATTATCACAGAAAACAATTGTTCACTCTCTTTGAGATTGTCCAAGCTGACTGTGAATTCTTCTAAGCCCTTCACCCATGACAATTGACAAGCACAAAATGCAGCTGCCACAAACCCTTCAGAGGCCTAAGTACTCTCTTAGTCTCTTAGTTGCAACTCAATGTATTTTAGTTGGTCTATCCATATATATAGATATCAGAAACACTCAGAATGTGAGATCAGACCAAGTAGAAATTAAATACATTCTCTTAGTTATTTTTCACAATTTTATAGTCTCTTTCCAATAAAAGCGAAAAAACACGCACTAGGATAATAGTTGTTACGTTAGTATTTCCTCCCCTTTTCAACTCTTAGTTCAAAGTAGTTGAATTATCTAACCTCATTCTAATTCTAAGTTTCTAATCGTAGTGGTGTATGTTTGGTTCTACTTTTTGATTTAAAATTTGTAGAATTAATTTTAGCATATTTAGTGTGATTTATATAAGAACAAGTTTTGACTAAAGATTAATTGATTTGAATTTGAAACTATGCAGTTTTGCTCCAAATGTAATTTTTACATTCAAATTTATTGTTTAATAACTCACTTCTATGTCCATATATCTAAATATTAATCATTTTACATCAGTATAATTTCAAATAAAATAAACTTATAAAATCAATGCATTCATATGAAAATAAATTTGTGGGAAAACCAATCACACACATAATCTTGTTGATGCCATTCTACTACTACTAATCTTGTGTCGTGTGAAGAACGATAATTTATTTGAATGAATGAATGGTATAGGAGGATTCACGTAGTGGTAAAATGAAACATAGCATCTGTTCTTACATCACATGAGTCAAATTGGACCGCTAATTAAGGTCAAAGGCAAGAATGCAACGTAACAGCAAACGTTAGCAAGAGCCAAGAAGCATGAAGGCCCACCATCACTTTCAAGTTTAGCGATATTATTTCAACATTAAAATAAGTGAGTTGGGTTCCCACCTCAACCTTATACATAATATAATGTCAGTTAAATTCATGTATCAAAAAACTAACACTTTATTTATGTGTTTATTTTTATTTCTCTCTTGCTTTTTATTATCTTTAAAATTTTGCACATATTTTAATAATATATACTCGACACAATACTGTATTTGATAACGATATTTTTATACTCAATCATTTTTCGTCAAGTTTTAGTAAAAAAAAAAAGAGAAATGTTAACTTGTGCCCTTAAGGCACAAGTTAATGAGTTAAATGTAGAAATTTTTTGTTGGAAATTGTGTATTAAATTTAATTTTTTGACTTTTAATAAATTGAATGCACAAGAATCAAAGGAAAAATTCTATTTTTGAGTTGCTTAACATGTGTCATTAGGGCATAAGATAACATAACCCAAAAAATAAATACCAATGATAACAATAATTTTATACTCCACTAACCCTGTGTGTCCATGTGTAACAATATATTAAATTTAATTTTAGAGTAGTTTTGGCATCATTGACCACACAAAGATCGTACAACAACATGATATCCTCTATTACTCCCAAAGGTCCTTTAAAGGAGGTCTTCTCATCGCAGAAGCAACTGGGGTCTCTGAAACTTGCTCAAGGGTAACAACACTCTTCATTTTCTTTATTCCTCTTCATGCTTTGCTTCAACTCTAACTCAAACGCATCATCGCCACTAATTGTTATTTAAGTGTATGTTTGAATTGATGATAAATTTAATATAATCACATTAGACAATCACTATTTTGACAAAAATACACTTTGTATGTTCAACAAAATCACGAGCCTAGTTTAATCAAATATAATATTCAGCAAATACCATGCAAGAGTTTTTATTTTATTTGACTTTTCAAACAAATGCTTAATTATTTTTTTTTACAAAAAACTCAAATAAAATAAAATAAGGTTTAGCTGATCCAAAATCCTGTTTGAGGCATAAAAAAAATGTAAAAGAAACAGATATATGCCCTTTCACAAAAAAAACGGAACAATCTTATTTATGTTTATGGCCACTCAAATTTTAGGTAGAATGCACACAAAAAAATTCCCAATTAATCAAGACAAAGATTAGCCTTAAAAGCCAATTCCATCGCTTTCATATCTTAAGGTGTGTTTGGTTTGGAAGAGAAGTTGTGAAGAGAGAAATAGGTGAGAGAGAGAGAGTGAGAAGAGAGAAATATGTGAGAAATAAAGTAGATTTGATGTGCTGTTTGATATAAAAGGGAGAAGAGAGAAATAGAAGGGAGAGAAGTGTTGATTATTTATAAAAGTACTAAGATGCCCCTACAATAAAAAAAATATCTATTAAAATTATTTAATCTTTTATTCAAATTTATTTTAATTAATTAAATTATTTCTTTAAACTTTATACCAAATAAATTAATTAGTTTTTTGTGCTAAATTAAATTAATTAGTTTAACTGAATTAAGTTAAACTAATTATAGTTTTTATGTAATCTAATCAATTATCAAGTAAATTCAAGAAGAAGCACAAACGTGGGGATTTGACTTTTCATACCTTTACTTGTCAATAAGACAAAAAAGAATATCCACTTCCAAAATATATCATATAAATTAGGAATGTTCAAGACCGAACAAACCCAATAAAAAAATTGCAAACCGAACTAATCTAAATCGAAATTGCAGAAAATAGCATTTGATTCAGATGTATTTTGATCACTTTCTTACTCAATTATATGGTTTACTTTGGTTTGGTTCAAATATTATTTTAAAGGTCAACTAGATCAAACTAAACCGCATGTTTTTTTATCTCGTGGTTTAGATGATTTTTATCTTCAAAATCAAACCAAACCGCACCGTAGCGGACACCTAGTATATATGGATCCACTAAACCAACTCCTTCAACTTGAACCGCATATTTTTCATCAAAAGAAAAAAATTGAACTGCATATTTTGCCTTGTGAATTGTTAGTCATCATTGTAATTTAATTTAATGGGTTTCAAAATGGAAGCTACTAACATCACTGATCCAATTCCTCTTCTTACACCTTACAAGATGGTCAAATTCAATCTAGCTCATAGGTACATACTATTTCTCTTGCTATTATATATAATTCATTTCAATGTTTTTCTCTTGCAAAATAATTTCACATATTTTCAGAGTTGTTTTGGCACCACTCACTAGAATGAGATCATACAACAATGTTCCTCAACCCATTGCTGTCAAGTATTATTCTCAGAGAACCTCTAAAGGTGGTCTTCTCATAGCCGAAGCTACCGGTGTCTCTGACACTGCTCAAGGCTATCCAAACACGCCGGGTATATGGACTAAAGAGCAAGTTGAGGCGTGGAAACCTATTGTAGATGCAGTTCATGACAAAGGTGGTATATTTTTCTGTCAAATTTGGCATGCTGGAAGGGTTTCAAATTCAAGTATGTATCTAATTCGTCATATCATTATTTATTGTTGTGAATTCGATGAAAATCACACCAATAACAAACTTGATGTGTGGAGCAAGTGATAATCAAACAACCAAAACAAAGTGTATGAAACAATTATAATCACAAACCAAAAGTAGAAAACAGCGAGAGAAAGAAAGAGAGAACACAAAAGAATTTGTTTACCCAGTTCGGTCCAACTTGACCTAGTCTGGGGGAGAGAGCAGCCATTCGTTTCACTGTAATGATGAGTAACTTTACAAAAAAGATATCAATGAGTTATAAGAATAAGTCTCTCGCCTAATTCTACCCAAAGTCTCAATCTCTTCCCGTAACCAAGAGACTCATTCCTAATAGTGTTTCCCAAGATGAATCAACCCTCAAACCCTAGTGTTTGTTGCCAAGAGCAACTCTATACAAACCCTAGTTTTGTTGTTGCCTTTCTAAACCCTTATTTCAGCCCCCTCTATCTTCAGGTTTACTCTAATACAAAGTCTATATATATAGTAAAAGTAACCATCATAAAATTGTAACAAATCTGACCCAAAAATACGTTTCTGAAAAATATTGTTACGCAGAATCAGGCCCCAAATTCCTCCATTCGGGCGCCGATTTTTCACGAACCAAACTGCTCCCAAAGACAGCCAAAATCAGGCCCTGATTTTGCCAATTTAGGCCTCGATTTTGCACTTCCAACAAACATCAATTTTGCACTCCAAACTCCAATTTTGAATCACTTTCACAACATTTATTATGTAAATAAAAGTGTAACCGGAAGGTCTAACCATCTGTGTCAACCTCAATTGGTTAAGATCATCAATTTTTAACATAGACCTAGCATAATTTTAGCATTACCTAGCTCAAATATAACGTGCTTTATCTGTCAAATTTGGCATGTTGGAAGAGTTTCAAATTCAGGTATTTATCTATTTGCTCAAATCATTAGTATTTTTATCCTTTGATAAAAATAAAATTTAGATTAGGTGACACACTTCCAATTCACAACTGGTGCCAACGGAATGTTTAACCATCAGTGCCGATACCGATTGGTTCAAATCATCAGCTTTTATTTAACATAGACCTATTATGAGTTTAACATGCCCTGTGTGTTATTTTTTCTAAAGTCATTTTTTGTCAAAAATACAAAATTTGAAGCAATTTGTTGAAGAAAATAGTAATGGACAACGTGACATATGCTACAAATAGGAAAAATAAATTATTCAAGTTATTAGTGTTAACTAGCTCAAATATAACATGTTTTTTAGACATCAATCAAATTACTTGGGTCTACTATCAGTTACAGTAAAATAAAATGATTTGGGTTGGAGGTTGTTATTATTGATTATTACTATCTCGGTGTAACTACTTTCTAATGTATGTTCATGTTCCTTCCTTGTTAATCTAACAGTTTATCAACCGAATGGACAAGCACCGATATCTTCTACAGACAAGTCACTCACAAACAATGATGTATAGCAATTCACAAAACCGAGAGGACTAAGGACAGATGAAATTCCTCATATTGTCAATGATTTCAGACTTGCTGCAAGAAATGCTATTGAAGCTGGTAAGTTTACTGGTCTTTACGGATTTTTTACGAAATTGAAACATGCTTCAAAACACAAACATTTTTCAAGTCACTTAACATGTTCAATGTGATGTAAATTGCAGGTTTTGATGGGGTTGAAATCCATGGAGCTCATGGCTACCTACCCGAACAATTCATGAAAGATAAAGTAAATGACAGAACAGATGAATACGGTGGATCCCTCGAGAATCGTTGTCGATTTCCTTTGGAAGTTGTTGAAGCAGTTGTGAATGAGATAGGAGCAGATAAAGTTGGAATTAGACTATCACCTTTTGCAGAATATGCAGAAAGTGGAGACTCCAATCCCAATGAGTTGGGACTTCATATGGTTAATGCCCTCAATAAGTACAATATTCTTTACTGTCACATGGTGGAACCAAGAATAAAATCAAATGATGAAACGATTGAAAGCCCTTACAGCCTTGTGCCA
>Ga0228710_1012723_pt1 | contig 10324 bp, 7 predicted proteins | sample MedpolnodulmetaG_FD_177995 | JGI IMG/M metagenome (GOLD analysis project Ga0228710, IMG submission 177995) | Root nodule microbial communities from Medicago polymorpha collected in Santa Monica, California, United States - pink nodules | ecosystem: Host-associated > Plants > Roots > Nodule... | reverse complement strand
AGAAGCCACCTATGAAGGTGTCTTTTAGCAACTCACACCTCAAGGTGTGATTTCCACTTTTTAGTTATAACTTTGCTAAAAGACACCTTCATAAAAATTAGTTGGTGTCTTTTAGCAAATGTTCATTTTTTTGAAAAAACTAAGACATATTTATTGATTAAGAATGTCCCGAAGGACCTCAGACACAATACAGGGGGTGTTTCCTCTAGCCAGATCAAATTGGGCTCACTAATGGCATAATGGGTCAGCTTGTGGGCTGCACCATTACCCTTCCTACCCACATGTCTGAATGCCACATGTCTAAAATTCATAGCCCTACACTGGATTCCCCTTATCACATTCCCCACATAGGTATTGGGTATGTCTTCATTTTCATTTAGAATTTTGATATTCCTCTCACAGTCAGATTCAAAAACCAAATCCCTAAAGCCACAGTTCGTTGCAAATTCCTGAGCCAAGTAGATTCTGAATGCTTCAGTTGCGGTGGGATCTGAGGATCCGTTCATCTTCCAAGTAGTTGCTGCCATTACTTCACCTGCTGAATCACGAATGACCGCGGCTAAACCCCGGAATTTTTTTCAGAAAGGTTTGCATCCGTGTTAACTTTGTAAATGTTGTTTTCTGGCTTCTTCCATCCATTCATTTTTGCTCGCTGTTGTTGATTGTGATTCCTAGAGTTTGATTGTTGCATCGAATTTTGCTTGTTGTTGATGTCGTTGCATATCATGTAGTCTTTTATGGTTTTGCTTATAATGTTTAAAATATCTTTTTCACTGTTGTTGACGTCTTCAAAAATTAGCATGTTTCTAGCATACCAGAGATTGTAGATAACTGATGAAATGTAGATTAAGATCTCTGCATTTGTTGTTTGAAACATGTTCCTGAGCCAGTCTTGAAACTCAAATTCTGGTACTTTTGGTAATTTGATGTTTATGTTAGAACCAAACCACACTTTCCTCGCAAAAGGGCAGTCCATAAAAGTGTGGCTCATAGATTCTATTTTAGTATCACATCTGGTGCAAAACATGTCCCTGGTGAGCCCTTTAGAATGTAGAGCTTTTCTAACAGATATGGCATCATTAAGAACCAGCCATAAAAAGTCTTCATGCCTTGGAATGGTGTTTAAACTCCATATAGTTTTCCATATACCTTGATTAGTGTTATTGCTGGAGGGGCCAGGTAACTGATTAGAATGCCAATCCTGGATAAAATTATAACCATATTTTACAGTGTAATTTTCATCCTGAGAGAACATCCACATATAGCTATCCTCTGAAACTTCCTGCACAAGAGGTAATTGTTGTATGTGTTCACTTTCAAAGTTGTGAAAGTGGGTCTCCAATAATGGTTGATGCCAACCTTTAAGGTCTTCCACTATTAAATCCTTGACATGTCTGATAGTTGATGAGCTGATAACTGGAGTGTAGATCTTAAACCCATTATGTTGGGGAATCCAGTTATCTTCCCACACTTTAACATCACTGCCATCCCCAATTTTCCAACATCCTCCTTTCTGGATAATCCATTTGGCATGATAGATGCTACTCCATACAAAACTAGGATTATAGCCCATTCTGGCCTTTAATAAGTCAATGTGAGGGTAGTATTTTGCCTTCAGACATCTAGATATCAAAGAGTTGGGATTTTTAAGCAGTAACCAAAATTGTTTTGCTAAAAGGGCTTCATTGAAGCTGCGCATTGTTCTGAATCCTTGCCCACCATTGAGTTTGGATTTGAAAAGAGCCTCTTTATTTTTCCAATGAATCATTCTTTTGTCTTCATTTCCTCCCCACCAGAATCTACAGATAGCTTTTTCAATTCTATCACATATACCTTGGGAAATAAGGAAAGTACTCATAACATAAGTAGGAATAGCTTGAATAACAGCCCTAATTAAAACTCCTCTTCCTATGAATGACAGGTTCTTCTCCTTCCATCCTTTAAGCTTCTTTCTGATCCTTTCCATAAGAAAATTAAAAACTTGAGTCTTTGATCTGCCCACTTGAGTAGGGAGACCTAGATATTTGTTAATGTTGCTGGTTATTTGTATGGGCATGAATTGTTGAAATTCTGTCTTAATGATCTGAAGTAGTGTTGGATTGAACACCATTTCTGACTTATTGAGGTTAAGCTTTTGGCTAGATATTCTTTGGTATTTATCAAAGATATCCATGAGATTCCTTGCCTCTGACTTGTTTGCTCTGCAAAACACCATGCTATCATCAGCAAAAAATAGGTGAGATAAAGTAGGGGCATCTTTTGCTATAGTGATACCATGAATTTTGTTTTGATTATGATACTTAGTAATAAGACCAGAAAGCATGTCTGCACATAGAATAAACAGATAGGGAGATAAAGGGTCACCCTGTCTAATGCCCCTCTTAGGCTTGAACACTGGTGTTGGTACACTATTAATAGGAATGGAAAAAGAGACTGACACATAACATTAAGGTGTTAACCAAATTCTGAGGGAAGCCCATAGTAATGAGAGTGGCCTCAAGAAAGTTCCATTCTACCCCATCATAGGCTTTTTCCATATCAAGTTTAATGCCAACTACGCCTTTCTTTTTATTCTTAAGATTTTTAAAAAAATGAAAAAGCTTCATAAGCAAGAATAGTGTTGTAAGTAATAAGCCTATTAGGAAGAAAAGCACTTTGTCGGGGGCTAATTATATTAGGCAAAATCTTTTTAAGTCTATTTGCTATGGTTTTAGTGACAATTTTTAGAAGTACATTGCAAAGGGCAATAGGTCTATAGTTAGAAGGCCTAGTAGGATGTTTAATATTAGGAATAAGACATAAGTAAGGGTAATTGATATTACCCGGATCTCCATTATGATTAAGGATATTGAGCACAAAAGTAGTGATATAATTACCAACAATATCCCAATAAGATTGGTAAAATAAAGCTTGTAAACCATCAGGGCCAGGGGCAGATGAGCTTTTCATTTGTTGAATGGCCTCAAAAACTTCTGTAGCACTGAAGTCTTGTTGAAGGTATGACTAGTGCTCTTTAGAAACTCTGTCTTTAACTACCTCTAAGGTGTTCTGCAAAATAGTAAGGTTATCAATATTAAATATAGTATCAAAATACTCAATAAAAGTGGAGTTTATTTTGTCTTGGTCCCTCCAAGTGTTTCCATATTTATCTTGGATGCAACTGATATTGTTTTTCTGCTTTCTTTGGGAAGCTTTTATGTGGAAAAATTTAGAGTTTTTGTCCCCTTTTTTGAGCCAATTGACTTTTGCCCTCTGAGCCCATCATAGTTCATCCTCCTGCATAAGGTAATCTAGCTTCTTTTCATGAGCCTTTATCTTCTGAATGGTAGTGATATTAGGAATTACCCTCTTGAGATGCTTTAACTCTTGTTGGATAGTTAAAAAAAATTGGGAATGTCACCATATTTGTTCTTTCCCCAATTGTGGAGGTGTTGCAAGGTATCTTTTAATCTATTTGTAGTATCACCTGTGCTAAGCTGCCAAGAACTTTTAACAATTGGAACACTGTCATCATTTTGAAGCCAAAGTTGCTCAAACCTCAGAAGATGTCTATTATTCTTAGAATTCCTGCAAGTATTGTTAGTCCAAAATTCCAAAATCATAGGACAATGATCAGAAGCAAATCTTAGAAGGTCATTATTTTTGTAGTTAGGATAAGTAGCAGTCCAACTAGGAGTTGCTAAGAATCTATCTAATCTTTCATGAATGTGAGTTTTATCAGCCTGATTGTTGGCCCAAGTGAACTTATCACCAATATAACCAAGGTCAATGAGATTACATGCATTAATAGTATTATGAAAGTAATCAGAGATACTAATATCTATAAGGTTACCACCCATCTGTTCACTAGCATTGAGAATCATGTTGAAATCACCAAAAATAATTCATAGAATAACTTGCTAAAAGATACCTTCATAAAAGGTGTCTTCTAGCAAAACCTATATCTAAATATATATTACAGAGTAGTTAAATATGAAAACATACCCAATTATTTAAAAAATAATAATTGGGTAGCGAAGGCCACCCTAATGTTGTTGTGAGACGATTCCCTTCTTTTTTTCTTTTTTTGAAATAAAACCAAATATATTTAAACAAAATTACAAACCCATATATGTTTAGATATAAGGAACAAAATGAGTTGGGATATGAGTGGTCCAAACTTTGTTGGAGTAAATAGAGGCCTATCTAGCAATCTCATGCACTACATGTTGTTAGATCTACGAATCGACATAATCAAGACATTCATATGGTTTGCACGAAAAAGAATGACAAAACTGTTATTGACCCCCAATAGTTTATGTGAAATTTCCTACTATTCACAACGTCTACAACCATTTTATCATCAAAATTTATTCACCACAACTCCTAAATCAAATGCTTATGTCACTTCCTTTATACAACACGTTTTTGCTATTTTTACATCATCTCCACTCCTAATAAACTTGGTCACCACTGCAACCATGCCATCGTCCTCCTATCTAAGGATTAACCCTAAACCCCAACACCTATCCCTAGTAGGTGAGCATCCACATTGATTTTTAAGGCGTTTCTCGAGGGAGGACTCCTTCAAATGTTGGAGCCATGCTGGCCACAATTATTAATCAGAGCTCTTTGGCGATTTAGGGTATTTTGAAGCTTGTACTCACTTATAGTTGTTTGTGCTTTTGTTATGGCATCCATTACATGCATGAGTTTCTTTTGAAAGACCAATATTACAAGTTGTCCAAATTTGATATGTTAGAGAAGTTACGAGTTCCAAAATTTCCTAATTAGCTTGTTGTGTCGTCTAATTTAAGTAATCATTGAAATTAATGGTTTGATTGTTTTCAAAATTTAGGGTCACAGGTGATGCAAATCAGAGTTGCCTAGCTCACATACATTCAATAAAGGTGCGATTAATTGTTTCATCATGATTTGAACATCTATGGCATAAAGGGTTGCACACAGGCACAGATACAGGTTAAGTAAATTGGGGGCAGCTGACCCCACTAACATTCTAATTTCTTCATGAGTTTTTGAATATATTTAATTTTTTTCTTAGGTTAAATTTAGTGTTGCCCCCACAAAAAATTATTGAACAATGTAAGTTGTGAAGAGTTAAATATACAATAATGTGAGAGATACATTATTGAATATTTTGTTGGTCATGCTAACAAGTGCTTTTAACATTTGTTTAAGGAACCTATAAAAATAAATTTTATCTTGTAAATAAAAGTCAAAGTAGTTTCAATGTAATAATTATATTACTTTTTAGACAAAAGTTATTTACTATAATTGCTTAAACAACGTCGTAAATTCATCACAAAAAGGGGGGAAGAAAAAAAAAAAATCGTAAAGGTGCTTGTTAGCATTTTGCATTTATTTTTCATATTTTTTTTTGCCAATTACAAATAGAAATATTTTAACAGGGTTGAAAATGAAAAAAATTCTAAACATTATGTTAGGTATGCAATGATATAATTTTATAATTTTTAGTTCTTTCCATAATGAAAATGATGTCATCAATTTATTGTTCATATGTTGATACAAATTTTACAAAAATATTTGTGATATATAATTTTGCCCCCATTAACTAAAAATTCTGGATCCGTTAATGGTTGCACACAACCCCCATTTTGAAAAGATTTTCCCTAACATTTTTGTGAAGGATTCTCGAAAGCAAATTAACATACTTACGAGGGACTTTAAGTGACCATAGGTTCTTCTAGCTTGCATATGTTGAATTTCAGCAACCACCAGTCATTCCACTTAAGCTTTCCCTTGATAGGAAGGAACAAATCCTTAATGATGTTTGATTTCCACTACTTGGTGTTGCTATCAATAAGATCCCTTACCATGTTATGATTGATTCCCATAGGTCTTTTCCTCCAAACCTTAAAACCATTATGGTTAGGGAATTGTCCTCCCATGTGTTGATATTATTCCCATCGCCTACACAACTTTTTTTCTCTTAAGGATCCAACTAGCTTGTATGATACTTCTCCAAAAGAAACTTTTTTTTTGTGATGGCCGGGGTTTGAACCACGAACCTTACATATATTATGCATTGTCCATATTAACTAAGCTAAGCTCACGAGGACTCTCCAAAAAAAACTAATATCATTACATATTTTTACTTCTAAAAAGGAATACTTTAAATGTTATTTTGAGCATTCTTACAATGAGATAGCTCTGATTAGTCATTAATCTCGAGTCTTGTTTACAAGCAAAATCTCATTGAAAGACATGAAATCTCTAAAACCCATGGATCCTTGTTTCTTCCACTTAAATTATTTTATTTTTTATAACTAGTTAGTTTAGTTTTTTTTTTTTTTACAATCGCAACTCTAGTTAATTATTCTTTTTTTAAACCTAATTTTCTATTTATTGAACGGAAAATATACAAGTAATATTGCACACATTTAAATTACTCCATCCATTCCTTTTTAAGTGTTGTTTTGGAATTTTAAAACAAAACAAACAAACTTTAGTTTTTCTATATAACATTAATTAGTTTTATTGAAAAATATAAGATTAATTGATAAATGGTATAATTGACAAATCATACTTTTAAAATACTAAAAAAACACTTAAAAAAGAACGGATGGATGGAGTAGTTATTTATTGTTATATAATTTTGAATTAACTTAGATTAAAAAAAATCTAGATTCTACCAAAAAAAAAAAAATCTAGATTCAAACTACACAAATCTTTTGTCAAAAGATGGGGAAAAAAAACGAACTAAGCTTCACTTGACATTTAATCTTTTTTTTTTTTTTGAAGAAACTTGATATTTTATCTTAATCTGTTATTTAATATTTTAAATAAAGTTCTGTTTTTATTCCTAAAAAATAACAAATTATTTAGAGATAAACGAGTATACTTGATTCAGATTCACTCACTCTGGTAAGTGCAATCAATTCAGAACCCTAATCAGAGATTAGAAGAGCCAAAACCCATCACCGTTCCTCGTCAACTCTATCTCTCATCGCGAATCGCTGAGCTGTGAACGCACGCGCCTTGGCTTCGTTCACGTTCTTGCGATTCCTCAAGGTATTCACTCTTCTCAGATCCACTATGGTAGAAAACGTTTCTTTAATTTCTTAATCACATCTCGTAATTTGTTAAATTGTTGTTCCTGTTGATTTAATTTCGAAGAAGTGAGTGAAACTTTGAATTATTTGTGCATTACTTTAGGATCTGTTGCTGCTGAATTTTTCTACTGTCATCGATTATTTAGGTTTTGTTTACGATCTAAATTGATGTTCATAATGTCACTAAAAACTGAACTTTTCCTTCATAAGTTTTCGCTTATGTTTTATCTTCTTACTTGAAAGGAAGCTGCTGTTCTGCGTAAAATAATCCTACAATTTTAATGAATTTATTCAATATGCATCTTAGAAAACTCTGAGATTAATGAGTTGGATCCAAATATGGTTAATGATGGAACATTAGGGCGTAATTTGATCCATGTAGCCGACCCCACTTAGTGGGATAAGGCTTGGTTGGTGTTGTATGTATCTTAGAAAACTCAATTTTTGAACTCGGTTACATTGGTTTACTGTCTTACAACCAAACTGTTTTAAGCATTATGTGTTTACTAGTAGTAAGTACAGGTCCGAGTTTGCTGTTTGTTCTTTTTGGACATCACACATTCTTCAGCTGTGATGTGTACATTCTTTCTAACATAACATAGAGTCTCTTCATCTGTGATGTGTGCATTCTTTCTTAACATAACATAGAGGAAATAAAAACTCATAATTAGGTCTGTCTGATTCTAAATTGTTGCCTGTTTTTAATTTTATACTCCAAACCTATATTCATTTTTTATGCTCTAAAAACAGGAGTTATATAATAAATGAAGTTTGTGTATTTATACAGGTTTTGGAAGTTCAAACAATTCTGATCAAGATCCAAGTTTGCTGTCTTTGTTTCTAGATTTTTCTTTACCATCCATGGCATATCCCTTCTCAGATTTCAAGTACTCCGATGGCCTCACTGTAGTGGGTATCTCCTTCTGTACAGCTATTGTTTGTGAGGCCATCTCATGGGTTCTCATTTACCGCACAAATTCTTACAAGAACCTTCGGTCCTCTATCGACAAAGCTTCCAAGAAACTCGAGACTATGAAGACAGACAGCAACAAAATCAACATTAAGAAGTCAAAGACCAAAAAAATTGACCGTGTTGAGACTAGCCTCAAAGAATCTAGTCGTGACTTGTCTCTCTTCAAGTTTAAATCCGGTGGCGTGGTTGCTCTGGTTCTCTTTGTGGTATTTGGGCTGCTCAATTCGCTATTTGAAGGCAAGGTAGTTGCCAAATTGCCGTTCAAGCCTTTTGGGCTTGTTATGAAGATGAGCCATCGAGGGTTGCAAGGTACTGATCCCACTGATTGTTCCATGGCATTTCTATACTTCTTGTGTTCCATTAGTATCAGAACAAATTTGCAGAAGTTCTTGGGTTTTGCACCGCCAAGGGGTGCAGGTGCTGGTCTCTTTCCAATGCCAGACCCAAAGACCAGTTGATCTAGTTCTGTTATGTTAAACATTTTATCTCGTTATTTCTAGGTTGATGTTAATCTGGAACTGCATAACTTCAGTCATTTATATTTTATTCCGTTCTCTTAGGGAGACCAGCATGATTTATATTGTTATAACTGATACTGATGAAGTCAATTTCAGTTTTATGATGGTTATTTGGTTGTTTTTAAGTGCAATAAAGAGTTTCTTTGCTTTTCTACGGTATACCATAGAAGGAGAGTTTCTTCGCTTCGGTACCCTTCCCCCAAAGGCCTGTATTTTTTTTTTCTTCTTGTTTTAACTTGTGTTATTGAGCAATTTGATTCGAAGTTACCCTTCGCAATTATCAATGAAAAGCTGACAAGTCATCTCAGGATGGGTGTTCAAATGAATCTAAGAGGGGAATTGATCGACACTGCCTAAGTCACGCCTAATCCTTTTCATAAAGTTCTTACAATTATCCCTAAGTTGAAAACTCATTCAGAATGATCATAAATTGAAAACTCATTCTGAATTATCATAAAGTTATCCATAACTGGTAAGGGAGTTCTTGATTAAGGCAGTAGTTCAAGCAATCCCCACTTATAATATCCCAAAGCAATGAGTTGTAGGACTCGTGTTCAAATTCTAATCGAGGAAAACAAACTAACATACCGGTTGATCTGTTCAAGAAAATAAAACAATGCCGATATGTAAAATTAATTTTAGGACTTAAAAGACCAAATTGAAATACATTAACTTTCACTTATTCCTTTCTTGTTTATTTGACTCTTCTAACTTGTTTTTTTAGAATCCGCAAGTTTTCTCCTATGTTATGAAAATCTTGTTTTGAAGAGATCTCGGACACTAAATGTGAACGTCTCTCATCTCGAACTCAAAGTGTTATCAAATTACACAAGACTAATTAAGCCAAACTAGGTTTCTTTTAATCTTTTAACATCTCCTTCCTCCGCAACCACGCTCTCTTTGGCAGTTGAAATAAACTGATGCAACAATTACCAAATTGTTAATTTCAGCAAAGCTCCTGGCGTTGAAATTATGACGCCAATCTGGGGCGAAAACAGTGTCTCTTCCAAGTTGCTTGAATAATACAATCACAAATCGATGAATCCCTGCTGAAGGTTTCGGGCTCTCATAAAACACTACCTCTTTCCCTGCATAAATTTCGTGTCATCATATAATGCAATCTTTTCTAAAACATAAATAAACAGTATACTTAGAAAATATATTCGCTCAATAAAAAAAAGGATACTTAGAAAAAATATGATATATATTTATGCTATTACATGAAGATAAAATAAAACACTTTATATAAGAATAAAAATATGATCATTCAATTTATTTATTTTGACAATGGATCAAGCATACGAAAGTAATAACAATAAACTAAGCATATTAATACAAATAGTTTTTTTTTGAAGGATAATACAAATAGTTATTGATGCGTTATAAACATATTAATATTATCATATCATATATATTATTTTATTTTTTTCTTTAATATTTATGATATATTATTATATATAAAGAGGAGAAGATACTAACTTTTAATCGGTAAAATTGTTTTCCTTTCAATTGTACCCTTTTAACCAAACTATTTTATTTCTAATTTGGTCCTTATTTACTCAATCAAAAAATTTAATTTTCTATACCTATATATATAGGAGATATATCAGCTTTTTGTGTAATTTTTTCTTCTTCAAATTTTGTTCATAATTTAGTCTTTATTTACACAATCAAAAAGAAAAGAAGATCCTTCAAAAAAAAAAAAAAAAGAAAAAAAAAAAAAATTAACCAAAAAAAAAAAAACAAACAAACAAATTAAA
>Ga0228710_1012721_pt1 | contig 10325 bp, 6 predicted proteins | sample MedpolnodulmetaG_FD_177995 | JGI IMG/M metagenome (GOLD analysis project Ga0228710, IMG submission 177995) | Root nodule microbial communities from Medicago polymorpha collected in Santa Monica, California, United States - pink nodules | ecosystem: Host-associated > Plants > Roots > Nodule... | reverse complement strand
GAAACTTGTATTAATCATAGATATACACATAGATATATTCTTATTCTTAGTGTTGCAGCCACACTGGGGGTATGATCACAGAGTTCTTCAATAAAATTACGTGTTTTACATTCTTAATCTAAACAAGTTGTATTATCATTCCAAACATAGCCTAACCTAAGAGGAGATACGTGGTCGAAATGTTGGCCTTGTCAAGCTCAATTACGTGATCTCCAATACCATTCCAAACATAGCCTACTAGTTGACATAAAAGTTGTATGATAGTAGTGTATATATATACCTCCTTTGGTGTCGGTTTCGGATTTTTCTCAAGCTCAATTGGTCTACCCACCACCACATGCATGGGATGTTTGAATGGTATTGGAGATCTAGAGAGGAGGCAAGGTTAATTTGTGTTAAAATTAAGCTCTATGGAACACTGGCTTGTGTGCCAAGTAGTTTAAGCTTTATGCTTGTGCACCACACAATTAACTACTATCTTCATAAAATAAGCTGTTTTTTAAAATAAGATGTTTTGCATTGTTTTGAATAAGTTGTTTTTATTTTAAAATAAGCTGTTTTGAATAAAATTTATTAATTATATTATTCTAATAAATAAAAAATTTAAAAGATATGTTTTACAAAATTTTAGTTGGGCCAAAAGTTGACCCTCAACAAGGCCCATCAATAAAACATAAAAAATGGAGCTAGGGCCTAATGTAAATTTATTTAAGAGAGGGCCAAAAAATTGGGGCTTTGAAGGGGGCCAAAATATTGGGGCTTTACAATTTAGGGCTTTGTTGACAGCTCTAATTCTAATCAATCCAAAAATGTCATTACAAGACATAAATACAAAGCTGGAAGGTCGTTTATTAACAACCACAACCATGGAGTGGCTAACAAATCGTTGGACCACCGTCGCCGCATCAATCTTGATCCAATCGAGCTACGGCTCATACACCTTTGGTATCTACTCTCCACTCCTCAAATCCACCCAATCCTACTCCCAATCCACACTAGACACCATCTCCGTCTTCAAAGACATGGGGTCTAACTTCGGGTTCTCTCTGGCTTCCTTTATACGGCCGTCACACCTTATGGTGACGGCCCACTAACGTCTAAGAAGCATGGACAACCTTCCATTGGTGGGCCTTGGATTGTTGTGGCTGCTGGTGTTGTTCAAAGCTTCTTAGGCTTTACCTTTATGTGGGCTTCTATTGTGGGTTTGATTCACCAGGTTCCTGTTCCGATAATGTGTTTTTTTTGCTTGGCTTGCTGCTAACGGTCAGAATTTTTTGAATACTACTAATGTTGTTACTGGCATGCGTAACTTTCCACAATATAGTGGGACTATTGTTGGTATCATGAAGGTAACTTCTTCAAAAAAAATCAATTTTACTTTCATTCTCAAATATTCAAGGCCATGTTAGTAACTAAGCGGTTATCACATAAGTGTTTATATTTCTAAAACAAAAGATAAAATGGAATTAAACTAACTAAGCGTCTATAATGTAAACGTCTATAAGTGGACAAAACTCCTTCTACATTGATTATTGTGATGTAAGCCGACCGAAACTCAACTTTTGATGTTGTGGACTCCTTCCTTGTTGATTGTGCATTTTTTGTCGAATTTCTTCGTTCTTTGACGACTTCATTATTGTTAATGATCACGCTTTCTGTCCAAATGTTGACTTGTGTCTTGACTTCAGTTCAATTCTTTATCGTTATCTTGAATTTGTAGTTGACATATTTTTTAAATTTTTTTGCCAATAACAATGTGACCCTATATGACCTTTTACTTATATTAAAAAAAGTTGATAGTGTGATTAATGTGTCAAATTTGTGTATAAATATAGAAAATGCTAACTTGTGTGCCTGGGGCACAAGTTTAGAAACTAAACATAGAAGCTATTTCTTGGAAATGATGGATTTAATATTTTAAAAGTTTAAAATTTTATCATTTGATTTTTAATTTCTTTTTTTTCAATTTCTTAACTTATACCTTATGGCAAAAGTTAGCATAACTTGTATATTTTAAAAAAGGTAATAAACGTATTTATAAATATACAAATAGTCTTATATTTTAGGATAACGATTAACGATCATCCTAAAAGGTTAATAATAACTAGAGATTAGTTTATATGCTTGATGTTTCTTTTCCTCCACTTTCCTTAGTACCAAATCGAACAATTAACGATCATCCTAAAAGGTTATAATAACTAGAGATTAGTTTATATGCTCGATGTTTCTTTTCCTCCACTTTCCTTGGTACCAAATCGAACAATATGGTAATGTAAGATTTGTGAAGTTTTTGATTTGAAAGAAATCGTGTTCCTCTTGGTTAAGCTAAAATATGTCTATTTCAACAAATGTGTATGTTATCCCATGGTCATGACAACTGGTTTTGGTATTCCTTTACGAATCAATTAATGCTTCGTGTCCATCATTATTGCAATTTTCAACAGGCATAACAACAAGACGAGAATATAAAACTCCTTTGAAGAGGCGGCACTACCATAAGCTGCAAACACTCAAAGATGCGATCATGAGCCAGATTTGCAAGGCATCTAGAAGGAGGGAGCTTTATCGGGTTGATTTGGTGGTGCAGACCGAGACCTTAGTATTCCAAAGATCTTTAGGTTCATTCCTATAGAAGCCAATAATTCATGTGTTGGGTCGGTCCATAGTTCATACGACGTTTTACTTTGACTTCAATTCGACCCCACTAGTGAACAATGAGATTGATGTCAGTATTCTATAAAACCAGAATTAAAGGACTAAGACATATATCCAGTCATTGCTCTTGCGACATTGAGACTCTTCTAAACATCCAACGTCTCACTTTATTGGTAAAACTTATTGAATAAAGATGTCTGGCTTAGGAAACCAAAACAATGAACTACACCCTATATATAACTTCTCTTCATAAAAAAAGTTATTGAACATGTAGAATAAAATTGCTAAAGGGAGTGGAAAATTACTAAAAAGAGGAAGAAAAAAAATAACACCAAGACTTAATGGAAAATTACTGCAATGTGCGTCTTGTTGCGTAATTGTCACTTATTTACCACAATTAGGGTTGGGAATTGGTTAGACTGAGCTAGACTTTGCAAGGTCTAAACTTGACCTGTCAAATTTTTTGAAGGCCTAAGCCTGGCCTGCAGCCTGTTATAAACTTAATTTTTAGGCTTGAGTCTGACCTTATGAAAGCCTGAGACAACTTGCTAGCCTGTTTAAAGGCCTATTTCATATGAACATCTTTAAATAAGCAATGTGACCTAAGTTTAAATAGACCAACGAACTAATATATCAATTAGATTAAACTCTCTTTTGACAGTCAACATGAGTTTTTAGGGAATTTGACTATATATTGTATCATATTTCAATTCTAGTTTATAATAATACATTTAAATATAAAAAAAAATGTATGCTAATAAGCTTAAATTACTGAAAAAGTTAACAAATTTTTATTTTAATTCAAAGTACAAAATATAATATAATAATAAATAATATAATAGGTTTAAGAGTCTTTTTGAATGACATGTGTCATGACCTTTTAAGTTAAATATGCTTCTAAAAAAGCCTAGGCCTTCTCTGTTTAAGAAAAATATATGGTCTGTCGTAGGTTAGGCCGTAGGCCGACCTGGCATAATCCCATCCCTAACCACAATGTACACTTAGTGCATAATTGCCATTTATTTAAATAAATGAATTAGATGACAAGTCTATGACAAATAAATAAATTAGGAAAGGCTAGTAAACAAAGGAAAGTTTTTTTTTTTAGGGAAAAGGAAAGTTTAAATACTGACTTTTTTTTATGTTTTTGAGAAAAGTTTAAATACTGATTTTTAGGGTGAATTCTAAGGTGAACCATCAACCAAGTGGTTCATGATGAACCATTAAAAAATGCCATCAGATTAAGTAATTCCAGGAGATCTTATTATGTACCACTCACACAATAATTTTTTTCCTTCTTTCACCTCTCTTCCTCTCTTCATCAAATTATCCCAATTCACAAAAATGTAATCCTTCTTTTCTCTTTCTTGTTCTTTAACTTAAAATATTGTATTATGATCCAGCATTGACTTATAAAAATCTTCATATAGTGGAGTTTCAAATAATTGAAATTTCTAGTATGGATGCAATTAGATTTTACGGATTTTTTCCTTCTAATATGAAGTTTAACAATCAGAAAATTGTGCCGGCGGTGGCAAGACAATAAAGAACTCTACCCTTGTAAATCATAATAATAACCTATATCATGGATGCTTTTGATATAACACGAGAGGAAAATGGCTTGTTAAAAAAAATAAAAAATCGAGAGGAAAATAACCAAGAACCTATTTGTGTCTTTATTTACGGGCGTTTCCACCGAACTTGTGGGGTTGTCAAATGCAGTCGGAACTCTAACATGGGCAAATGCACCGATATACTTAACCGGAAAGAATGTGATGCAGAAAAACGAGATCCAATCTAGTGTGGTATTGACTAAAGAGATCATATAGACTTTTTTAATCTAACGGTTAACTTGAGTGGTCCACCGGTGATGGACCTAATTGAACCCTCATCCTAGAAGTCAACGATTTTTAGATGTGTTCTTATTTATTTTTCATTTTTTGACTAATAAATGTATTCATATTTTATTTTATATCCGTCACATCTTGAATATCGTTATATAGAAATGAGGATTGAGAGAAGAATAAAAAAACAAGGATAGGTTCAATATTCTTGTAAACTTTCCATCCTCGATGTGTCTTTTCTTCTACTTTCCTTATATCACCAAACCCAACCTATATGTTAAATTAAGATTTTGTAAAATTTAATACTATTTCAAAGTAAGTAAGAATCATAAATTTGATCTTCAAACAAGTAGTCTTCTTCTTAATTAAGCTAAAACATATCTATTCCAACCATGTCTTTGTCATCATGATCATGACAACCAGTCTTTGCTAATCCATTCATTAATTAATTACCCAAAATTAACCCACATGTTTCCAATCCCATTAATTTAACTAATTCCAACTAATCAACATATAAACAAATCGAATTCAATCACCTGAAATGCATATCCAATCAACCCAAAAACATTCTTCTTTCAACCCAAAGAGAAACAAGGTGGTTAATTAACAACCACAACCATGAATTGGTTAACAAACCGTTGGACCGGCGTCGCCGCCGCAATATGGATCCAATCAAGCTGCGGCGCCTCCTACACCTTCAGCATCTACTCTCCTCTCCTCAAATCAACCCAACACTACTCCCAATCCACACTCGACACCGTTTCCGTTTTCAAAGACGTCGGAGCCAACTTCGGCGTTCTTTCCGGCCTTCTTTACTCCGCCGTGACGCCTTACGGTGATGGCCCATCATCGTCTAAGAAGTCCAGATGGAATTCTCTTGGTGGGCCATGGATTGTTGTGGCTGCTGGGGCTGTTCAAGTGTTTTTGGGGTTTTTGTTTATGTGGGGTTGTGTTGTCGGGTTGATTGAGGATGTTCCTGTTCCTGTTATGTGTTTTTTTGCTTGGCTTTCTGCTAATGGACAAACTTTTTTGAATACTACTAATGTTGTTACTGGCTTGAGGAATTTTCCGGAGTATAGTGGGACTATCATTGGGATTATGAAGGTAACTTGTTCATTAAACAACTTAATTAAGCCCTTATAGCATAACAAGTTATTATATCATGCACTAGTAATTGTTTGTGTATAAACTATTTCTAGAGCAATAGATAAAATAAAGTCAAACTCTTTTTTGTATAAGCTATATGATGTTTATAATATAAATGATCATAGTATAAGTGCTTATGGATAGTTCTATTATAAAAGATAAAGTAAAGTCAAATCGTTTCCATTTAAGCTATAAGATGTTTTCATAAGCTATCCTCAAGAGTTTTTGAAAATAAAATGAAAACAACTTATGCGCATGTCATAAGTTGTTTCCTATAAGTGCTCTCAAACTGTTTCACAATTGCTTATGTTACTTAGTGGGTAAGCTCAAATAAGTGAACGCAAACATGCTCATAAGCCATCCGGGAGAGCTTATGGAAATAAGCTGAAAACAGCTTGTGGATGTGTTGTAAGCTGTTTTTATAAACTCTACCAAATAGTCTCACAAGTGCTTTCATAAGTCAATCCAACCTGAACCCAAATATAGTTTGTTGATTTTAGAAACTGTTGATTAACTTTTAGTTGTTTATATTAGCTATAAGTTGTTTCATAAGTTATTATTGAGAGCTTATGTAAATAAACTGAAAAGCTTATGGAAATCATATGTTATTAACATGCTTATGGCAGCAGCCAAGGTTAAATAAGGCAATCCAAACAGACCCCAAATATAGTTTGTCGATTTTTTAAATTGGTGATTTGCTTTAGTTTTTACTTGCACTAACAACAACAATGAAAAATTGAAGTAAATTTCATATTCATTATTTTTCAGGGTTTTCTTGGGCTTAGTGGGGCTATCCTGATTCAACTGTACCACACATTTTTCGATGGTGACCCAGCTACCTTCCTTCTGATGCTAGCTTGCTTACCTGCATTCATCTCTGTGTTGTTTATGTTTCTGTTGAGGATCTATCAAGTGCAAGACTGTGATTACAAGAAGCATTTAGATGGGTTTTCCGTGGTCACTGTCATTATTGTTGTGTATCTCATGTTCACAATAGTTTTGCAAAACTTCGTGAGCTTACCGTATTGGGCACGGGTTTTTACATTCACGATCCTTATGGTTCTACTAGCATCACCTTTTGGCATTGCTGTGAAAGCTCATTGGGAGGACACGAGGATGTTTTCACAAGCTCTGTCCATTGAGACTACTGCCCCTGCGATAGAATACCAAGAGCTACCTAGCGAGGAGGTGCAAGTACAGGATACTTCAGATGATACGTTGCCCCTTGAAGAAGAAATGAACGTATTACAAGCTATGTGTACAGTTGAGTTTTGGATGTTGTTTGTGACCATGATTGCCGGTTTGGGTTCTGGGCTTTCAATGATAAATAATATGAGCCAAATAGGAGAATCTCTTGGGTATAGTACTATTCAGATTGGCAATATGGTGTCATTGTGGAGTATGTGGAATTTTCTTGGCCGTTTTGGTGGCGGCCATGTATCCGATTATATCATGCACAAAAGAGGTTGGCCACGGCCCCTGCTATTGACCGTAACTCTGGGGGTTACAATTCTTGGTCATTTAATCATAGCTTCTGGTTTCCCTGGAAATTTTTATTTGGGTCCTGTCCTGGTGGGAATATGCTATGGTACAAATTGGTCCTTAATGCCAACAGTCACTTCTGAGATATTTGGTGTGAAGCACATGGGTACCATTTTCAATGCTATTGCTGCAGCGAGTCCACTCGGGTCTTATATACTTTCTGTGAAAGTTGTTGGATATATATATGACAAGGAAGCCAGTGAAGAAGATAACTCCTGTTTTGGCATCCACTGTTTCAGGTTGTCATTTCTGATCCTGGCCGGTGTGACTTTTCTAGCATTTTTGGTCAGTCTGGCATTGTATTTCCGGACCCGAAGGTTCTATAAGCTAGTTGTTCTTAGAAGATTGAAACATTATGCGCGATGATAGAGAATGTGTTTGCCGGCTTTTTGGCACAAGATTGTCTATAAAAGAGGATGAGTTGTGAATTTTACGTGGTTTGTATGTTCAAATTGAAAATAAAATAAAATTGTATTCCATTATTCTTTCAATTATCATTTGTCAACATAGTCTATGATTATGAGCATAGATTTTCACTTCTCAGAGAGCGTCATTGTTCAGTGGACTCACTGAACTTTTAGTTATTATTACAAGAAATATAGAACCACCGTCGATGGACTATCGGGTATAATTGTCTGAGTTTCTTACCTTCTAATTCAACTAGGAAGTATAATTCATATGCAAAGCAAATCTGGAGTGTGTATTATTTGTGTCTTTCATATTTTGTAATTTTGACCTTCTTTGTAAATCATTCCTTTTGTATCTGGTTAATGTATATTTGAATCACTTTTTTCCCCGTGTTTTAGTGTTTTAATTAATTTGGATGACTCCTTTACTTTGTACAAATAAATGGAATAAGCATCATATACAGTGCAGTATTTAACATATCTACAATAAAGCTCCTCTAAAGCGAGCCTGTTTATAAAATGCACAAGGTGTATAACACTGATTTAATTTTAAGTGCTTTGTGATCTTGACATACTAAAATTCAAACATGGATACACCTTTACTTATGCAATTTACAAACAAATTAGAGGAGCTTCCTGCACATATCTAAGCAGTTTAGGAACACAAAAATTTGGGATACTGATCATATGGGCATTCAAAGCAGAAAGGGGAGCTGAATAACTTTTATGTACTTTTCAAATCTATGCCAGGATGGTTTTACAGGACCTAGGATATTTTGGTCTAAATTCTAGTATTCAACCTGAAGCCTGCTGGTTATGGCCTGTTAACTCAGCTTTATTCTTATGCTCGCCGGATGCATGGTGGTCTGATGCGCTTATGTATAAAATTTCCCCTCTGATAACCTTATTATTTTTTATGTATTTGGAATTTCTCAATAAGATGCCCTTTTTGTGACAGGTTCTTTCAGTTCCTTGTGCATGGCTTTTTCTCTTTTTAGCAACCTCCTAGACTGTTGCCTAAATTTCGCATCTGCCAACTTATTGTTTAAGACAAATAGCATGCTTGTTCATAATTGATCAAGAATATCGTAAATATTTTCCATGCATTTCTTGATTCAAGTTCTTATTACACTTATGTCTTGATTCATGTTCTTACACTTCACACTTGACAAGTTATCATGCATCTGCAGTGTTTTTTTCATTTTAGTTAACAGTGTTTTCTAGAGTTAAAAACTCCATTCAAATTAGAAATTTCTTCCATTTCTGTGTACTTCAATATATTTTTTTGTTTATTCTTTTGGCTGCTTTTTTTAAAACCAATTATCTTGTGTAAATCTGCTTCTTATTAGATTTCTTGTGTATATAGATCCATGATTCAGAAATTCCTCAAATTTATATTTTTATTTAGATGTGTTGTGAGTGGTTCTGGAAAGATCACAATGCATGTTTTAGAGAAGCTTATTGCTTATGACTCGGCTTTTCCCATTTCAGTATCAGGTAATTTTGGATCTGTGCGAAGCGAACGTACTTAACCTACTGCGACTCCTATGGTTTCTGTATATATTTTCTATACTCAAACCAAAGTTGAAACTTGTCTCCATTACAACATTTCAGTTATCATGACATGTTCAATATTCATCATTAGTAAGAGTGTTAGCATAAATGGTGGGATTGTTTCTCCTTGATCTAGCTTTGCCTTTTGAAGGCGTTTATACAATCTTTTAACATAAGATTTTCTCAGATTCATGATTTTTGGTTGATGAAGATGGATTTGACTACAATATTACATGGAAGTATCATTTTTAAGAGACATCAAAGTTCAACAAAGAAGTTTGAAGTTTTGTATGACTATGTCATCTTGTATTTTTTTCAGGGGAGTAATTTTATCTAATCTAGTGGTCCTTGCTCAGAAATTTGGCATATGTAGAGACTATTCAAAGACCTATGCCAGAGTGATATGGCATTTTGCGTAATTTCATCCAATTTATAGATACATATTCTGATCTCAAATAAATCTGCAGAAACAGTGCTGGTTTGATGGTGTATACCTAACCACCTAAATTTGTCACAGTGCTATGAAGGAATTCAAAACTATGATAACTATTATAGTTTGACCCAGTTATGTTTATTCAATCTGGAACTTCTAAGTTCATTATAAGAAAATTTAGAAGCATAGTTAGTTAGTTCTATATAAGCTTCATAGATTAATTTGACTACTCAGAAATATATAAGTAGTTGAATATATTTTGTAAGGAGTCTGGTTCGTTTGAGGAACTTTGTTATAATCCTTTCTTTCAATATTTGCCCAACCTCTCAGCATAGTTTTTAACTGTGTAATAATTCCCTCGTTTTGTTGGATTCATCATGAAATCATCGTAGTTAATTAGTTTTTTCTCCATAAATACGAAAACGTGAAAATATGACAACACAAATAGTTATAAACTTATAGTGCTCAACTTTATGCCAGCATTTTTAAAAAGGAAAATTCTATGGTGAAGTCGTGAAAATGACTCTTTTGATGAAGTTGACACTATAACATCAAAAGTGTACTGAGTAACACCTCACTGTTTGTACAGTGATATCAAAGGTTCCGTCCTCATAGTATCAATAATTCATCAGATTAACAAGACTACACTTAATCTAATTTTATCCTACCTTGTTTTAAGTGTAACACCCCACAAAGTGTAACACTTAAGACTATCACATAATATCATCAAATCTGTTTGCATGT
>Ga0228710_1012719_pt1 | contig 10326 bp, 3 predicted proteins | sample MedpolnodulmetaG_FD_177995 | JGI IMG/M metagenome (GOLD analysis project Ga0228710, IMG submission 177995) | Root nodule microbial communities from Medicago polymorpha collected in Santa Monica, California, United States - pink nodules | ecosystem: Host-associated > Plants > Roots > Nodule... | reverse complement strand
TTCTTAATTTTACCTATTTTGATATAAGTTTTACCTAATATTTTATCATATAAACAACAAAATAAAATGTCCTATGTTTATTTTGTAACAAGTTGGCAATATTAGAGTTAATGTAATATTTTTTTATATCGCGATAAACCGCACAAACCGAACCAATCCAAGCCGTATTGGTTTGGTTTGGATGACTTTTTAAAAATCAACCGAACCAAACCGAATCGCACCGCGAACACCCCTAATGATATCTATGAGTCGATTCATGCTTGAATTGTATCAATCATCTGTGAGTTGTGTCACTAAACTCTTTGAATCGATTCACACCAACTCTAAATTGATTCAAATCTTCATCCGGGCAGTTTGAATCGTTTCAAATATCACATGACACACATCAATCTTCATAATTAACCTCCCTTTCTCTCCAAGCTAATCTTGTTGCTGTCTGAACCGACTCATCCATTTAGTGAATCGATTCACATTGTTGTTTTTGTGCGAAAATTGTGCCTTGTTACTCCTCACTATATAAACCCTTCACTTCATATCATATCTCAAAATTATTGAATCATTTGCACCTATTCTCTCTATGTCTCAAAAACTCATTGCACATAAATTCTTCAAGATTAAACACTTTTTCTTAGAATCACTTTGTACATTAAGTCACATTGATTTGCTAGGGTGCTAGTAGGGATTGTAAGTTGGTTCTCTCAAGAAGATTGATTGGACTTAATCAAGGCTTCAAAGTGAAGTGAATAATCTCATTCCACCTTCAAAGGTCTTGGGGGTCTTTCTAACCGTTCTTGAAGTCGAAGGGATTCGTTTACCGAAAGTAGCATTGAAGGCTTGAGTGAAGAGTTCGAAGGGGTGCACGGGTAATCAAGGATTCGAAGATTCAAGAAGCACCAAATTCAAGGGTTACTTGAAGTTTGGGGGAGTGTTTGCATAGGGGTTGAAGAATTAGGTTTAATTTCAAGGAACTCTTGTAAACACATTGTAATCAACATTTGTTACTTAGTGGATGACCTTGGTGAATGTGTACTTCATCAAGAAGAGTAGACGTAGCTCTAGCAAGGACAAGAAAGAGCGAACTAGTATAAAAATATCGGTGTTATCTCTCTTCCCTATCCTATTTACTTTTTGCTATTACATGTGATTAATTGAATAATTGTTAGGATAATTGCTAATCTTGATTTAAGTTGTTTTTCATTGAAAGATTATCTAATTCATTGAATTAGGTTTTAAATAATTTGCTTAGATCAATTGATTGCAACATCTATTCAATTCTTCAATTTCACATGTATTGTATTTTGATTTGATAGCTTAGTATCTTTGTTATTTTAGGTTTGGTTTGGAATTGTGAAAAGTTTTGTATATTGTTCTAGAATTCATTAATATTTGATTGTATATAAGATTTGTATCGTGAATCTCTCAATTCAAGATAAAATCTTATTCCACATAGATTTATCTTTTTGTTATTTGTGGTGATTGTTCGCGCACGAATCCAATAGTCAATTTCGATAAACTTAATTTTCATTAACTCCGAATAATTTTTTTCAAAAAGCTATTCACCCCCCTCTAGCTTACAAACCAATTGGCCATATAGACCAACAGAAACCATTATGTTTTGTTTTTAATGGACTACAATCAAAATTCACTATATTTTTAGGGACGAAAAACATTATTTAATCTCATTATAAATATTGGAAATAAAATAAAATGAAAGGCACTATTTCTTCCATGAAATTGCAAAAGAAAATTAAAGAAGAAAGAGGAAGAAATTAGACTATTGGAGTTTCATCATGTCTTATACTATTTGGAGCTTTTTAATATTATTTTTTTGTTGAAGAGGGATCTTTTTCGTGATGTTAGTCACACGAGTGTCTTAAGGGCACAAGATAAGAAATCAGAAGTTAAAATAAAATTTTGAAAATTGTGTATTCTTAATTTTGAAATCTTTAAATTTTATCTTTTTAATGTGTATGTTTATTGATTAATTTCTTTTTTAAATTTTTAACTCGTGCCCTTAAAGTACAAGTTAGTATGAGCTTTTTTATTACACGCTCATAGCTATCATACAGGAAATAATGAACTTGGAGAATGAATAGTAGTATTAAAGAGGTTAAAAGACGTATCTCAATGTTTGCTGCACAAAATCTATGATTAAAACCTATCACATTGAACATATTATTAGAGTTAGTTAGACAATTTTACAAATTAGTAAGAAGCTGTTAGTTGGATTGCTTGCTTGTCAATTAATCAAGTGAAGAATATGTACTTATATAAATAGATGCATATGCCATAGTGTGCTTGCATAACAAAATTGCAAATCATTTTCGACATTCAATAAAAGTATTTTTCTCCCAATTTACTTGTTCAGTTGTCATTCACATTTTCACTAAACCACGTAGTTGTTCCAACACTTGGTATTTAAGCATAGTTCAATTAAAAAGTTTTGCAATCATGACGAATGTATTCAACAACCTCCTGAATTTGAAGTCAAATAGTAAGTGGTAAATCTTATTTCCAGTGCAAAATATGAAGGCAAGAATGTAAAGATGATAGGGTACTCAGATGCATATTGGTATGGAGACAAAGATGATAGAAAAAGCAGTGCAGAGTGTTGTTTTTTCTTAGACAAGGTACCAATCTCTTTGTGTTCAAAGAAGGAATTTGTGATTGCCTTATCTTCATGTGAGTCTCAGTACATTTCTGTTGCAATGAGTGCGTGCATGTCAAACAACTTGACTTGATTCACTAATGTTGAAACTAAGGATCAGAGAAGAAGATGCAGCGATTCTGATGATCCTTAACCAGCCAACTATCAATCTAGCCAAACATCCTATTGCACATTGTTAAAGCAAGCACATAGAAACTAGATTTCACTTTCTAAGAAACCAAGTGACAAAAAGAAAAATAGACTCTACAACATTGTAGCACATGGGTGCAGATGCTATGACCAAGTCTTAGAAGATTGAAAACTTTGATAAGTTGAGGAGCGTGATAGGCGTGGTGAACTCGACAAATATGAATTAAGGAAGAGAGCCAGGGTTAGTTACTTCATAGTTTGAGTTAGCTAGGTAGTTTTAAAAGTTAGTTAGAAATTGTTAGTTGGATTGCTTGCTTGTCAAGTAATCTATCAAGTGAAGAATATGTACATGTATAATAGATTCCTATGTCATAGTGTGCTTGCATTCCTAAATTCTTAATCATTTTCCACATTCAATGGAAAGTGATTTTCTCCCAAATTTCTTGTTCAATTCTCATTCTTATTTTCAAAAAAGTTCATTGTTCCACTGTTCTAACACATATTCCCTCCGGTCGCATTTACAAGCAAGAATCAACATTTTAGATTCATTAAATAACTAATGCATATGACCTATATATAGACCGAATACATTAGTTATTCAATTAACCTAAAAAATTATTTGTTGCTTATAAATATGACATGAGGGAGTATAGCAAAGCCTTGAGACGACTAAAGAGAATTTCATGATTCATTATTTACATGAATATTGTCAATGTTAACATATATCGTCATATTATCATTTATCACATATAGTGTTATATTACATGTATGTATATTGTCAACATTGAAATCATTCCATTTTATCACATTCCATTCATGACATATTGAGATCTTCCTTATTTTAACAAATTTTAGGAATTAACTCATTTGCGTTGACTTGGTGGTGGTGACTTGGACCTTTGAGTGCGCTCCTTCTCAAAGTCTCGTGTTCGATTCTCTCTGGTGTTAAGTTGGGTGAGCTAGTTTAGCTTTTTAAATAAAAAAACAAATTTTAGGTATTTGGTCAATTTCTTCAGGAATTGAATTCTTTTAAAAAAATTACGCAAAATTACATTCGTGATTGCTTGACTTAATTTCAACTAACAATTTCTTTTTTTGTGGTGGTCAGGGTTCGAACTCCAGACCTTTCATATATTATACATTGTCCTTACCAACTGAACTAAGACAACAAGGATTTTCAACTAACAATTTAGTCATTTATCTCTTTTCATGTTATTTTGATCCTTTTAATCTATTTTATATAAACTTTCAAGTTTCAAATATAAGTTGCATATAAAAATATGAGTAAAAGATCATAAATTTGATGGTCTAGAACTCACAAGTAAAATCATAAATTTAGAGTTTGAAAATTCATATACGAATCGAGTAAAAGAACAAATAACATAGTAAAAAATTAACCAAATTATTATTTAAAATTAAACTAAAAAGACTATAGACTAATTTTACTAGTTTTTAATAGAGTGATATTTTCTTGAGTTAAATATGTTTTTGGCCCTTATAAATATACCAACTTTTTGTTTAGTCCCTCTAAAATATTCCTTCAACTTTTAGTCCTTATAAAATTTTCAATCACTACTTTTTGTCCCTATTTTTAAGTTCATTTTAGTATTTTTTTTTTAATGAAATTGTGCAAAAATGTGTAGAATATTTTAAAAATATTTACCAAAAAAAAAAGAATTTTTTAACAAAACATAAATTTAATATGAATTTTTAACCATCAAAATATAAAAATTCATATTAAATTCATGTTTAGTTAAAAAATTCTAAATTTTTTTGGGAGAGATTCTTATAATATTATGAATTTTTCTGCAAAATTTTATTCAAAAATATGAATTCTACATATGAATTAACTTTAAAAGAGGGACCAAAAGTGAAGATGGAAAATTTTTGGAGGACTAAAAGTTGAAGGAAAATTTTAGAGGGTCTAAAATGAAAAGTTGGTATATTTATAGGGACCAAAAACATATTTAACCCTATTTTTCTTTAATGTTTAATAGTGTGAGTGATACTGTTGTCGGTTTATGAGGAATATTTTGTCTCCCGGATTTGTGGCAGATATAAAGAAACTAGTATCCTAGTCTATCTAGTGTCCAAAATTTTGTAAGGTTGCGAGGATGTGTCTTTTAATGGCTGATGCTAATCCTAATAAAGCATATCTATCTACACTACTAGTGTGCAAGCAATATAAAGGAACCGTTTACTATTTTGTCTTTGCTCTTGATTCCCCAAATCTACAGATATGAGACTATATCTCCCGTGATCAAAATTATAATCGATACAAGTGCACTTTAATATTATATTTGCTAACAAAGGTTATTTGTTGGTTTTCATTAATAACTGATACGAATCGTATCTTATTAATCTTTTTTCGCTAGAATTTATCTATGTTTAAATGAGGCTAGTTTTCTTTTGTCAAGTTTTTTAATTTTTTTGGTCAAGCATGAGACTGGTTTTTAAGTAAGGATTGTATGTTCCTTCAAAAAACAGAGTAAGGATTGTATGTTTAATTATGCGTTGATAAACATTAATTTTAACGAATTATTTCAATGAAATTAAATTTGAGTAAAGTTAAATTGAATTTTAATTTCATTTAAATATCAATTTGGGTTAGACAGAGAAGGCTGAATAAGTTGGAGCAATGTTTTATTGGTGCTGAAGCGGGAGGTTGGTGTAGGATCGAGCCAATATATTTTTAGTCCTAAAGCGAAATTTAAATAAAGATTGTTTGGGTATGTTTAGAGAGAATACCACAAAAATAAAGAAATTTTTTTCGTAAGTTTCTTCAACTGTAAGTAATTCTATTTTATGTGTGTCGGACATTAAATATGTGTATTATCGTTATATTGTGGGAGTCTTTACTCTTTCATTAGAGTCAATCTATTAGTGTAAGACTTTTTTAAAAAAAACTTTGATTATACACTATTTGTCTTAATATATTTTCAACAACGAACATCAAATTAGATCAATAGAAATTTGAAGTAAAAAATAATTTAATGTACAAATAACCAATAAGATAACTAGCATTAAAATCGAAATTGCAACGTGAGCTATAAGTCTTCATTTAAATACGACTTGAGCAAGAGGTGAACATCTTTACAAAATTTGACGCACACTAATATATTCAAAGCCAAAAAATAATGCCTAATACGGAGTTTAAAATCATCAGAGACCTAAAGCCATTGTTTTAGTGGCAACCCTTAGGTCGGTCCAGGGTTTGTACGTGCAAGCACACAAATGCTTAAATAAGCAAGTGAGTAAATAGTCTTTGATTTTTAGTAAAAAAATTGTATACCTTTCGTTGTTGTGAAAATGTATGTACACAACATCGGGAAAGAGACGTTGAAGAGTAAAGGACAATCATTATACCAGTGCCCTTATATATTATATATGATTTTGTAGTTGTTCGGAGATATTAAAGTTGTTTAGGCGTTACAGATCGCAGAGATCATATGCATAGCAGACTAGGTCTTGCACATGGTACATTTTGGTATGGGTTGTAAGGCCTTGGTGGAGTGGGCTATTTCAGATCAATTATAGATACTCTTAAGATCAATTGTCACCTGCTCAGTGTGCTATTTCGGATCATAATATATTTGTATGATTTGAAATAACATAAGGACCAGGTATAGAATTGATTATTGAGGTATATAGTTGATTCTGATATGTATGATTGTTGTCGAGTAGAATTGTTTCTACCTTTAGAATTGATTCTACTTGAAGTTAAAATTTGTAGTTTTTGATTCTAGAATTAATTTTTGGGTCTTGTTAAAGAAACTAAATAAAGAAATTTAACTTTGAAAATTTTACATTCATAACCTTAAAAGCTTAAAAGTTTATATTTTCAATACAATATTTATTGTTTCATTCTATTTTAAGATTCTTATCTTGAGCCTTAAGGGCACAAGTTAACATTTTCCTTAATTTTTATACAAAAGTTTATAATTCAACTCAATTTTACATAAATATATCTAAACACAAATAACTTTTAATCAAAAGTATTTTTGCCAAAATAAATTATACAAAATCAACTATATCAAAATCAATTTTCTCCGACCAAAACACTCACAATTTGCAAATAGGGATGGCAAAAAAATCCGCATCTGTGGATATCCGCGGATAAAATCCGTCACGGACACGGAGCGGATACCTTAATGGATATCCATGGATAAAATAAAAGGATTTTTTAACTACCCGCAAATTAATGGATACAAATGCGGATTTAATGGTATCCACACCCGCGGATATCCATACCTGCTATTAAGCCGAGTAAATTACATAAATGACCTTAATACAATTCAACTTCCTAAGAAAAAACCTAGTTATCGTGAGTGTTATTAGTTATTACGCTCCTTTAAAAGAAAGTGAAAGTGGTTGGGATTGTTGAAGCAAGAGCTTTGTTTTTATTGAATATGATGAGCTTCACTTACGCTTTTGTTAAATCAAAGAACTTTATTTTTATTAAATGTAAGAGACTTTATTTATGTTTTTGTTGAGTCAATGGTCTTTGTTGTTATTGTAATGTATGAATATTATGTTTTGCTAAAAAGAAAAGAAAATGCATGTGAAGAACCTTTGTTTCTAAATTTTAGCTAAAAAAAATTAAATAAATTTTTTATTTTATTTTTATAAATGTTATCCATGGATATCTGTATAAACTCGCGGATACCTCAAAATCCACGGATTACCCGCTAAACGGATATCCGCACGGATATGAATATGATACCGATTTCATATTTATCCAACGGAACAGATACAGATATCACACTATCAGTATCCATGGATATCCAATTCCATCCCTACTTGCAAAGAATGAAAACATAGTGTTTGTGGATCTGCATTTATTAAGCTTTCCTTCGGATTTGAGAAAAAACAAAAACGGAGAGAGTGAATTGAGATGAAAAAGACATAACTTCCCTTACTTTTCTTTTTTTAATCCTTCTCCATTTATTTGTTTGATTTACGCTTTCATTTTGTCCGCATATGCTAACACAAAAATATATGGGTAGTATAGATTGGAAGCTGGGTATAATTTGCACCAATAAAATGATTGGTCCAACTTGGAACTAAGATATTAGGTCAAATACCATTTTTGATCCTTTTAGTTTGACAGAATTTTCAAGTTAGTTCTTTAAGTTTCAAATAAGTCTTTTTAGTTTGACAGAATTTCCAAGTTAGTTCTTTAAGTTTCAAATATGTCATTTTAGTTGATAAACTGTTTCACCGTCAACGTTTCAAATAAGTCCTTTTAGTTTGAAACCTTTGAAACTTAAAGGACTAACTTGGAAATTCTGTCAAACTAAAAGGACTTATTTGAATCTTTTGAAACTTAAAGGGTTAACTTGGAAATTCTGTCAAATTAAAATGATCTAATTAAAACTTTCGAAACTTCTAACTTGATAATTATGTCAAATTAAAAGGACCAAAAGTAGTATTTGACCAAAATATTATTATGACTAGATGGATATGATCCATAGTTGTATACTTGTCGTACAAGTTGATTATTTCACAATGCTTATGTAAGTTTGCCCACACTAGATTAGTTTTTTGTTTTTGCTAGATTTAATGACTGGGTTTGTACAGCATTTTTTTAATAAAATTTTTAACGAGTACGCAATGCAGAATATACAGAAGTCTGAATTATCTCTTTTTTGTGAAACTCGAACAATTCAATTTACCCGCACGTCCAACAACAACAATAAAAAAGTGTAAAAGCTGTAAATGAGAAAATTTGAATTTTAACGTGGAAAACTGCTCTTAATGTGAGAGAATAAAACTGCGGGTCCTAATCCAGCCAAAAACTTCAACTATTAAAATAATGGTTACAATCAATGTCTTTCTAAATCTCTAAGAACCGACAAAACATCAAATAATCACTAACCATGGTGATTCTAACAAACAGAGATCAAAACCTAAATAGGTATTCTAAAACTACTTAGAAAAATTATCTAAGTAATAAACTAGATAACAAAAATATCATACTCATATTGCTCTCTTATTAATTGTACAAAAACCCACCGAAAGTGTCCCAGCTGTTGATTTTTCTTCTTTTTTTTACGAATACACCCCTCTGTAGCAGAAGAGGAGACCATATGTAAAACTGATTAGGTCAGACTCCAAAACAACAAACAACTATATGTGCAGGGCCCATTGGGCTCATTTCATAAAATGGGCCAAGTTGAACAATTTTTTCATTCCATTTATTTCTTATTACTACACTTCGTCCTGCACAAAACGCTCGCACCCAGCTGAAAAGGCATTAATGCCCATGCGTGAGTTAAGTCACGCACCACTGGTATGTGCGTGAGTTAAGTCACGCACCACTGGTATGTGCGTGAGTTAACTCACGCACCTTGGCCGATGGTCAGAGTTGAAGGACACACGATTTTGCACGTTTTTTGACTATATTTATGGTAGATATAACCTATGTTACAACGTATTGAATAAAGTAAATAAATGAATTAGAATAAATTCAGCGTGAATTCGAATAAAAATTGCGTATTAAATAAATTCAAATAAAGTTACGTATTACAAAAAATCGAAAATGCCTAATTAAACTCAGCGTGAATTCGAATAAAGTTGCGTATTGAATAAATTCAAATAAAAGTTACATTACATTATATAGACGAGTCATTACATTACATTACATTCACGAATGTTTCTTCCAACTACAACAATTATCTTATCACTGAATAGGGTAAATTCAAACTAGCTAAACACCATCTCTCAAGCATTCATCCGGAAGTTCTATTGTTTCATTTAAAAGATTAAATTCTTGTTAGTTTCATTTAGGTGATGGTATTCAAGTGCCAAAAAAAATGAGGTCCAGTCATTGACATTTCAACACCTTCATCTAAACCAAACTAACAAGAATTTAATCTTTTGAATGAAACAATAACACTTCCGGGTGAATGCTTGGGAACTGGCCTTTAACAAGTTTGAATTACCCTATCCAGCGGAAGATAATTGTTGTAGTTGGAAGGTGCATTTCCCTACCTAATCACGATATTTTGGCGGAATCAAACTGTTGATTATATCTTTAGTTGATCTCAGCAACGTTACCCGCATATCGATCCACTGGAACATGTTGTGCTCCCAAAACATGCTCTTCACGTTTTCGTCGTTCGTTAATTCCACCCAAGTGAACGATACTCTTCCCTCATCGAGTGTTGGACGTTTATACTGAACGTATTACACCCTCCTTGTGTCTCTGGGGTTGACTCCTTGGTTGAATTCATTAAGTTGATCCTTGAGACCTCTTAACGTTACACCAAGACATCGAACCTTCAACCTCTGAGGTTCTCCGCCATTGAATTGTGCATGAACGTCGATCCACCCTGCCATTGCTCTAAATCTACGCAGTAAGAAATTAAAAACAATCAATGAAAAACTCATTCAAACATTACATCAAACACTTGGAGTGCAAATTATACATAAACCCTAAAACTCAAAATTACAACATTAACATGCAAACATCTAACCACAATTAAGCAACATAAGTCATTTACATGTAACATTGTATCATTTCTTGC
>Ga0228710_1012718_pt1 | contig 10328 bp, 8 predicted proteins | sample MedpolnodulmetaG_FD_177995 | JGI IMG/M metagenome (GOLD analysis project Ga0228710, IMG submission 177995) | Root nodule microbial communities from Medicago polymorpha collected in Santa Monica, California, United States - pink nodules | ecosystem: Host-associated > Plants > Roots > Nodule... | reverse complement strand
CGTATTGGGCAAGTATATTTGACTTTCTCTGGGCCTGTTTTGGGCAAATTACTCATGGGCCTTTTCTGTCAGATTGTTTCGTTTATTTTGAAAATTGCTCTTCTCACTTCCAAAATGTCTTCCAGAAACATCAGAGAAACAAACTGAACCATAAGAGAAACGTTAATTACACAAATGTCACTTAGTCCAATACTCATAGAAACTCGATGAACGTTTGTAGAGTGACATAAATTTTCTCTTGTTAATTTTTTTATTTTGCTTTTTATTTAACATTGATTCTACCACCGTAGATTCCTCCTATTTTGGTTCTTCAAAAACCCACTCACACATAAGGCACTGACGTGACAAAGAATCTTGTCATGTTGATTTTTTGATAACGTTAGAATTTTTTGTTGTTGTTAACTTCAAAGATATGGTTTTTTTTGTTAACTTTATAGAGTTGAAATAAATAAAGATATGGTTTTTTTTCATGTAGTCATAAAGTCAAGAAAAGTGATCTAGAAGATAATTTTTGCTTACATCGTTAGGACGTTAAAATAAGGCCTTCGACAGAAAATTAGAACTTTTCAATCATGGAGAGTATAATTATGAATTTTTAAAATGTCAAGAACCAAAACAATATAAATCTTGGCCTATAAATCAAATTACGCCTCGATTTATTTTGATTTTTCGACAAATATATGCAAAATCATAATTTTGTTCCGGGTCAAATCTTTTTCTCCTATTTTGTAGGCATGTTCGTTGGAACCTCCACCACAAAATTCTGAACTTTATTTTAATCATACTTGCAAAATTGGGGAACAGAGTTTGACCCGTGAGTATATGCTTGCTTAAAACAAAATTGCGATTTTGCACGTTTTGGTTAAAAATTAAAATAAACCAAGGTGTTTTAGGGAAGGCTATAAAGCTTTTTTTCTTTTTTTTTAAGGAAAAAAGTGAAAGAAGGCTATAAAGCTATGTAGATCATTTCTATTACGCTTAGCTTAAAAATGCGTTCTAATTACGCTTTTTCTTAAATTGAATTGATTTATTTTAATTTTAGGGTCATGCTAACCGGTGCCTCTGGGGCACTGGTTAAGCATATAAAAAAGGAATTTATTACCATAAAAGGAAATTTTGTTGACTTATTTATGGATTAATAACACAATCTTCAATGCAATAATTACTATATAATTTCCCTTTTTAGTATCCTTAACCAGTGCCCCGGGGGCACCGGTTAGCATTTCCCTTAATTTTATTCTTGACCCATTTGAATTTTTTTATGATTCTATTTGAGTTGAATTATTATTTGCTAACCACGCAAGCTCGACTTCTAGAGCTTAGTCAGCAAAGCAAAAGTGGCAAATGCAAACTGTGTTTTTGGCGGCTTAGGGTAAATCCAGGAAGGTTCATGTCACTTCTGTCACGCATTCTCCTTAAACCCTCCCATTTTTTTACAACTACAAATACCCTCCAAATCTATCCACATCTTGTGTCATTCTCACTCAAACACAACAAAAACAAAATTCACAACACAACAACTTTTCTTCCTCAATAATAACCCACTCAACCACATAACATAAACGTCTCATATCATAATACTCTTTCATTGCCTTTTCATAACACCATTTCACCCTCCAAAACCTCTACTTAGCTTAGCTTATACAGCAAGCAACACTCATCATCATAACAGAATGTGTGGTGGTGCTATCATCGCTGACTTCATTCCTCGCCGTGACGGCCGCCGTCTCACCGCCTCGGAGCTCTGGCCTAACTCATTTGGCCAACAGATTGACTCCTCAAACTTCGGTTTTTCTCATACTGCTGCTGATCAACAACCACCCAGCACTCTCAAAAGATCACAACCTCCCAAAGGTGAGTAACTACTTTCTTTTTCATTTGTTAAGATTTTTCTCTGTATCGTATCCGGTCCAAGTACCGACTACTACCGCGTTCTTTTGCATTTGTTGAGATTTTTCTCATTAGGTTTTTCTTTTGAACAGTTAGTGAACGAGCTGAGAAGCCACTGAAAAAACAGAGGAAGAATCTCTACAGAGGGATTCGACAGCGTCCATGGGGAAAATGGGCTGCAGAGATTCGTGATCCAAGAAAAGGAGTTCGTGTTTGGCTTGGTACATTCAACACTGCAGAAGAAGCTGCTAGAGCTTATGACAAAGAAGCTCGAAAAATCCGTGGCAAAAAAGCTAAGGTTAATTTTCCTAACGAAGATGATGAATATACCATTCATGCTACTCGTCGTTACAATAATAATCCTCCACCGATTCGACCACAGAAGCTTCCTCTTTATCATCAACAACACTATCAGAAGAATCTGAACTTGGAATTTGGTTATGATCTGAACCAAACTGACACAATTCAAAATTCTCATGCTATCAATACTGAACCTTTTAACATATCTGGTTCTGGTGGTGATGAGAATTCTTTATTTGGGTCTGGTTCAGTTTCAGAGGTTGGTTTTTCTGTGATGGAGTTCAATGGTGGTTCCAATCAGAATGAATTTGGTTATTTTGGTGGTGTTGTGAATGAACATGAGAAAGAGAAAGAGAAAGTGGCAGAACAAAAAGAGCAAGAAACACATGTTGTTGAACAAGCTGAAGCTGAATTAGCAAAAAATGAGGTACAAGAATTGTCAGATGAATTGTTGGCATACGAGGATTACATGAAGTTTTATCAGATTTACTATGATGGACAATCAGTGATGCCACCTAATAATGTTCAGGAACATGTTGTTGGAGATTTATGGAGCTTTGATTGATTGTAACAACAACTGCTTTTCATGCTTCGGTCTCTTCTGTGAAGCTTCTGTGAAGACAGAATTTTTCCCATTCTTATGATCATTCGGTTATCTCTATTTTGCATTAGTATGGATGGAACTGTAAATTTGGGTACTTTGAATTTCGATTCTCTAGTTTATTTTTGAGTTTAGTAGGTTCATGTCAAGTTTTGTTCAATTGTAATTTTTTTGGTGTTTAACCAAATCAAATTAACAATGTTTCAATTCCAAGTACAAATTTTGTTTATATGGTTTTAGCATATTTCATATGAATTCACTTGTTCATTATGTTATGTCAGTTCGTTTCAATCCCTAATTTGTGAATGGCTGCGTTTAACATCGGATTTTAATTCATCAACTGGGAATACTTTTTTATTTTCATTTTTTTTTTACCCACTTGGGTTGGTTTGTGTTTACCATAAGAGATTAGTCTCCCATATTTGATACTGCAGACAATATTAAACAGGATTTATAAAAGTAAATTATAAAACCAGATTATGCCCCCTTGTTGCATATCTTGAAAAATTAACGAAATTGGTGTTTTTTTTTATCATTTATCAAGTCAAATTCGTTTTTCTTTTTCCTTTTTTTATAAATCCTTTTGCATGATTCTTGTTGAAAAAAGTTTTTATTAGTGTGATGAAACTAGTCAAGGGCAAAAAAAATTTTGTCTAACTAACTAATGACTAAAAAATTCACTAACTTAAAATAAATAAACAAAATATATTTGTTTGACACTGACATTATTCAAAGTTTGTTTTAATTGAGTTGAGCTATGCTAATGGCTAGCGTTCTTTAGTAGTACTCTTTCGTCCCTATATAAGTTCCCTTTTATTAGAGGTAAAAAATGTTAACAAGTGTCTCTTTTAACACTTTTAATAGTAAGCTTTTATAAAAATATGTGTAATCAATGTATTGAAACAAGTAACATTTGATTTTTTTAAAGAATATTTTCTATAGCATATTTAAAGATTGTAGGAGGCATTGTTAACAAGACAATTTTTGTTTTTTTTTTTAAGATTGCTATGCTGGCTTCCTTAAAAAAAAAATTAATGATCGGCTATAAAGTGGTTAACGTAACTAGTATTGAATGATATGGATGTGATGCAAAATGGGAATATGGTTAAAAAAAGAAGTAAATAATAATGGAAAAAGGCAAAAGAAGAATCCAGTGGCTTGCGCAGCTGGTTTTGTGTTATAAAGTTGGCGGGTTTGAAGTTTCTCTTTCTTAGGAAAACAACCGACGCCGTACTCAGTGGGCGCCTACGGGTTCAAAATACTTGTACTCTATGGCTTTGCTAAGCGTGTGTGACTGCGTGTAAGTACTATATTAAGGTGGACAGATAATTAGAAGACTCTGTCTCATCCTACCACACCACACCAACTCACGGACCACATGACGCATTCAACCAAATAAATTAAATAAATAAGTTCATGCAAAAACAAAATTGAGAAAATAACCCTTTTAAACATAAATTTATAATATATATTTTTTATTTGAGTTATGCTAACGTATGTAATTAAGACACATGTTAAGGGTTACATAAAAAAGTAAAAAAAAAATTAAGGATAAAAAGTATTTATTAAACCAAATTCATGTTTAATTTTTTAAAAAAAATAAATTGACACATTTTTTAATGTCTAATTTCTACTTTTAATACAATAATATATGTGATCTAAAATAAAGAGTATTATTATAAGCAAAAATCATCATTTTAGATTTAATCATTAAATGATATATGTGATCTAAAATAAAGACCATATACATCATTAATTGAATGAATCTAGAATATTGATTTTTACTTATAATAATATTGGAAGATGTATGAGAAAAACTGGGGTCCCCGTCCATCTAGAATGCTGAAATGTTGGCAAGATATGTCGGGTTACCAGCAATTTGTGAAAGATAAATGGCATTCCTATCAGATTGGGGGATGGGGCGGTTATCTATTAAGAGAAAAGTTGAAATTGATCAAATTGGCATTAAAGGAGTGACATTCAGTTCATGCTCAAAATATTCCTGGTAGGATTGATTCTTTAAAATCTCGGCTTTCAGTGTTTGATGAAAAAGGGGAGGGAGGCGAGTTGTCAATCGAAGAAGTAGAGGAGATGAGGGGCATAACACTTGATATCCATTCTATGTCACACATTAATACAAGCATCAGTCTAATTCTAAGTATTTTCATTCGGTGGTGTCTAGCCGGAGGAGAAGGAATTCCATTGTCTCGCTTTTGGTTAATGGTAATCTTGTGGAAGGGGTTCAACCTATTCGCGACGCTGTGTTTTCTCACTTTAAAGATCATTTTGCGGCCCACTACATTCCTAGGTCAGGGGTTGAAAATTGACCTTTCAAAAGTTTATCTTATGCGGAAGGTGGATGTCTGGTAAAACCATTTATGGATGCGGAAGTCAAAGCAGCAGTATGGGACTGTGATAGTTTTAAAAGTCTCGGGCCATGATGTGAATTTTGGTTTTATTAAGGATTTCTGGGAAGAGTTAAAGACTAATGTAATGCGGTTCATTTCAGATTTCCACCGGAATGGTAAATTGACTAGAGGTATCAACACTACATTTATTGCTCTTATTCCTAAAGTTGAAAATCCACAAAGATTAAATGATTTTCAGCATATTTCTCTGGTTGGTTGTCTGTATAAAATTTTGTCAAAGGTGCTAGCAAATCGTTTGAGAATGGTTATGAGTAGCGTTATTTCAGAGTCTCAGACTGCTTTTGTGAAAGACATACAAATTCTTGATGGAATCCTAATTTTTAATGAGGTGGTTGATGAGGCTCGTAAATCTAATAAGGAGCTGATGCTGTTTAAAGTAGATTTTGAAAAAGCTTACGATTCGGTGGCCTACGGGTATTTGGATGCGGTTATGCATAAAATGGGGTTCCCGGTTTTATGGAGAAAGTGGATGAAAGAATGTGTGACTACAGCCACCGCTTCTATTCTTGTAAATGTCAGCCCTACGAATGAGTTTCCCATGGAGAGAGGGTTACGCCAAGGGGACCCTCTTTCTCCTTTTCTTTTTCTGCTAGCCGCTGAGGGTCTGAACATATTGATGACTTCGATGGTTGAAAATAATTTGTTTATTGGTTATGGGGTCGACAATTCTAATTCAGTGGCGGTGTCCCATCTTCAGTTTGCAGATGACACTTTGTTATTAGGAGCCAAGAGTTAGGCTAATGTGCGAGCTTTGCGTGCGGTTTTGACTCTGTTTGCAGAGATGTCTGGTCTGAAAGTGAATTTCAATAAAAGTTTACCGGTTGGAATTAATATTGTGGATTCTTAGCTATCTGAGGCGGCCTTTATATTAAACTGTAAGGTGGGTAAGATTCTGTTCTTGTACCTGGGTCTCTCAATTGGAGGCGATCCTAGAAGGTTAGCGTTATGGGAACCTGTTGTGAAGACCATTAAGTATAGATTGACAGGGTGGCAAAGTCATTTTCTCTCATTCGGAGGCCGGTTGGTTCTTCTCAAATCTATCTTGACCTCTCTGTCTGTCTATGCTCTTTCTTTCTTCAAAACTTCATCAGGTATAATCTCTTCCATTGGTTCTATTTTTATAAAAAAAAAAAATTGAGGAGGGAGTGAGGAGAGCAGGAAAATTTCCTGGATTGCTTGGAGCTCTATTAGTTTACGTCAAGAGTGTGGAGGTTTGGGGGTGAGGCAGTTGAGGGAATTTAATATTGCTTTATTAGGTAATTGTGTTGGCGGATGTTGGTGGATGGAGGAGGGATGTGGTATAAGGTGCTGGTGGCGAGGTATTGTGAGGGGGCAGGTGGTTGGGGGTCGGAGTGTTTCTTTCTCTTGGTGGAGGGAGTTAGCGAAGATTAGGTACGGGTCGGGTAGGCGAGGTTGAGGGGGGCCTGGTTTGCAGATAGGATGTCGAGAAAGGTAGGGGATGGTTTACATACTTTCTTTTGGTATGACAGGTGGGTTGGTGATGTCCCTCTACGCAAGCGTTTTCCTCGTTTATTTGATTTATCATCTAACAAATCGAGTATGATAGAGGAGATGTTTACACTTGGTTGGGAGGAAGGAGGTGAGGCGTGGAGGTGGAGGAGAAGACTGTGGGCGTGGGAGGAGGACATGATAGTGGAGTGTAGGCATTCACTTGATGGTTTTGTTTTGCAGTCTGATATTTCTTACATGTGACAGTGGGATCCTGACATCACCGAAGGTTACACTGTGAATGGAGCGTATCATATTCTAACTAGTCAAGTCGCTCATTCACCTGATGTTATGGGAGACTTTGTTTGGCATAAATAAGTTCCTCTTAAAGTATCTATTTTGGCTTGGAGATTGTTGCGGGACAGGTTGCCAACCAAGAACAATCTTGTGAGGCGCAACATTATCCAACAAGATGCAGTTAAGTGTGTTGCGGAGTGTGACCACGACGAGAAAACATCTCATTTGTTCCTCCATTGTGACGTTTTTAGTTCATTATTGCAGCATATCAGGTCTTGGATAGGAGTTGCAGGTGTTGATCCTCGCAATATTAGCAAGCATCTCATTCAATTTATTCATTGCACAGGTCATTCGAAGAAACGTAGATCTTTTCTTCAGCTCATTTGGTTATTGTGTGTCTTGGATAAGAGTTGCAGGTGTTGATCCTCATAAATTTTTCAACTATTAGATAAAGTTAAATTTCATTCGTATTGGTGGCTTAAAGCAAATAATGCAATGTTTGTGTTTGGCTCTCAAAGATGGTGGTCGGACACTATGTTGTGTCTGTGTATCGATTGACCTTTGTATCTGTAATTATTGTTTTGACATTTGGTTTGGTGGAGTGGTCTCTTTAGTAGACCTTGTGCTAAGGAGGTTACACTTCCGTTGTTAATATAATCCATTTTTACTTCTTCAAAGAAAAAAATACTGGAAGGTGTATGTCTTAAAGATACATGTTAGCATTTCTCTTTTTTATTATTAATTAAATTGATATAAGTGACTATTGTAATTGTCTCCTATTGAATTTGAATTCTATGGCAAGAAGTCCCTCTCTGTGTGGCTTATTATAAGTTCTCCGGACTAATTTCATACATATCTAGAAATTATGACAATGTAGTTAATGTCTTAAGTTTGTGTGTGAAATTTATTAAATTGTCATTTGTTTGTATGTGTATTTAATTTGGCTTTTCATATTTCAATGTAAGTTAATAGTATTTTTCGGTGGTGTTTGGAGTTCGAACTCCGAACCTTACATATATGCATTGTCCTTACCAACTGAGTTAAACTCACGGAGACATAAGTTAATAGTATTGATTAGGGGAATTCCTAAAAAAAAAAGTATTGATTATGGGTTATGTAAAAAAATAAAAATAAATGCACGTAGTAATTTATATATGGACTTATATTTAGGAGGAATGATAAGTTAACATCTATGTTGATAACCACACCGTATATCAATACGGCCAAGACATACCAATCAATTTTTTTAAGGGTTAATAGGTCTTTACTCCCCTGTAATATAAGTCATTTTTGATTTTTCCCCCTGTAAAATATTTTTTTTGATTTACCCCCATGTAAAATATTTTTGTTTTAATTTACCCCCCTAATAGGCCAAACAAAAACGAAAAATTCTTGAAAAAATAAAATAAAATAGGTTTTTGTTTGGCCTATTAGGGGGGTAAATCAAAACAAAAATATTTTACAGGGGGTGAATAAAAAAAAATATTTTACAGGGGGAAAACTGGAAATGACCTATATTACAGGGGGGTAAAGACCTATTAACCTTTTTTTTAATCATTCTTTATTGCTTCGGGATTTGTGCTGCCATGTGCAGAACTCACAACAACACTACGGTGTGTAGAAAGTTGTTGCTTTTTGGTTATCAAAATATCAACGCTCTTGGTTGTCAAAATAACAATGATTTATATTTAAGGACGGAGTTGATATGACTTGCTAGACTTGACCATTCTTCCTAAACTAACAACAATCCTAAAATCTTTTTAGAGTTTAGAATAAGTAAATACATCATGCGATCCTTTAAATTATCTTTTTTAGGAAACACGATCCTTTAAATTATTGTGTTAATCCTTTAATTTTATTTTGCAACAAATTAGTTCTTTCCTATAATCACATTTAAAGTGACTTAGATGAAAAGAGGGTCAAGATGACAATATTTTATGACATAAACATCAATTTGTAGAAGAAAAAAAAACTAACTCGTTTGAAAAATCAACCTTAAAGAACCGAAGGCATTCGACTTTAATGTTTGCTCATCTTTAAATATAAATTATTATTATTATCATTATTTTTGAAGGAAATTATTATTATTATTATTTTGGTTTGGAATATAAAATATTATTTAATAAATATCCAAATACAATTACTTTTTTTTTTCTAAAAATAATGTTTATCCTTGTTGTGGATTTATCTTAACATCTAAAATGCGGGTGGATTATGTGCATTAACTACATCGTAGATTTTCTCAAAACAAATTACATAATAAATTTTTTATATAAATAAAAAGTGCGAAGTGTAACACCCTATTTCTATTAAAGCGATAAAACACGCGAATAAAACATTTATTCAAGAAATATACGCTTTGAAACTCTATTCAAACAAAAATATAAAAGTAGATATAACATAAATTATTAATTTTCATTTTTTTTATATTATATTTTGATTATTCTCTTATATATTCTTATATTCTTTATATATTCTTATATTCTATAGAATATATATATATATATATATTCTATTCTATACTATTCTGATTTTCTTTTTTATTTTTATTTTATAAGAATAAAAATAATTTTTAATTATAAAAAATTCTCTTTTTTTGCTACGTCTTCAAACAAATTTCAAATAACATGCATATATAATATTTCTCAACAGTCGCAGCGGATATAAATCATACATCTTCAAAATATACATGTCATAAGATCAATATACATCATCATATAAAATCTTCAAATCCCGACACATGGGCAAAAACTCAACAACATAAATCCAGCATAGTCAATCTAGAATAATCATAAAGACAAACATCCTAGATCAGAGCCTATTCTAAGACTCCAAAGACCGATAACGGAGATAGCTCCCACTATCCAAGCACTCACCAAAGAAATCAACAACTACTCATGCACGCCGTCTACCCATTCATACAAATAGGTAGGCGGTCCACCACAGAGCACTGAGGGTTAGTTTCACATCAATCATAATCAACATAAATAGTTTGAACATAAATGGAACAAATCAAGTTCAATTAATTAACATGAGCATTTAACTACAATATAACAATTCCAAATGTCACAAGTATGTATTCATCAAACACACTTATCATCAACTATCATCATTCACATGCAACAATTAAGACTCATGCCAATTATGCTATGCGCCTATTCACGACACATATATGCATGTGGTACCAATCACCAACAAAGGTCGTCACCTCAAGATGCAAACATAACATCTTATGTAAGATTTCACACCCGTCTTACATTATCACCGAAGTAAAAGAGTAACCCTCTTTTACAACATCAAGACTCAACATGACTATGATGCATGGACATACAAGCAAAGACTCGACAATGCAAAATCACCTC
>Ga0228710_1012712_pt1 | contig 10333 bp, 10 predicted proteins | sample MedpolnodulmetaG_FD_177995 | JGI IMG/M metagenome (GOLD analysis project Ga0228710, IMG submission 177995) | Root nodule microbial communities from Medicago polymorpha collected in Santa Monica, California, United States - pink nodules | ecosystem: Host-associated > Plants > Roots > Nodule... | reverse complement strand
CCAATTTATGTTCATGTAAATATCAAGATTATAACTCTTTTATGTTCAAATTGTATCTATATTATGTTCGTTTATTATGTTCAACCTTTGTATATTCTTATTGTGTTCAAAAAATTCAAAAACATGTTAAAATTATATTCAATAGGGACCAAAAACAAAATAAATTCTTTTGTAAGGATGAAAATATTCAGTTTAATTTTTTAGGGACTAAAATCAAAATTCACTATATTTATAGGGACGAAAAATTTATTTAACTCTTAAAGAAAATATGTTGATATTATTATAAGTTCTCTACAATACCAATGCTTATTAATGATTTTTTTTCTTATCATACCTTTGAACATTTATTACTTTATGTTCTTTTCATCGAAACAAACACACATAAAGACTTTGAAACACACACAAACACATAAAGAGCAAACTTTTTAAGGCAACTAAGGATTAGTTAGACCAAAGACCCGTTGTTTCCATATTCCAATCATAAAGTGGTAAGTAACATGGAGAAGTCCATAGGAAAAAATATGGTAGACTTGACTTACCTCTCGCTCTTGTGAATTGGAGGATTTGTTAACCTAAAAAAATTGAGCTTCGTAGAAACTACAACATGTCGTAATCTAAAAATTTCTAAGCGGTTTGCTAACCAAAATATTTTCTTGGACTCCATTATGTAAAGAATATCGTTAGCAAACACTCTTTTGCAAACTATTTTTTATTGGTCAAAATTTGTAGCTCACACTAAATAAATTTAGGTTTAAATATGTGATTGGTCCCTGCACTTTCATCATATTTTGCCATTTGTCCCTACACTTTTTTTTGTTCGGCATTAATCTCTGTACTTTGTAAAAGTTTTGCTATTGGTCATTTTGTTAAATCCAAGTTTTAAAAAAAAAAACTAACGGTGTGCCACACTGACCAATCATTCCACACCACGTGGTATCGAGTATTGAAAGCCCGTTATGGCGAGTTGGGAGGGCGGTTGAAGGAGGGGGGGCTGCATGGTTCTCCTTGGTGGAGATCGATTTGCCGTGTCCGTGATGGAGTGGGGGAGGAAGTTGGGAACTGGTTTGATGATAATCTCCGCAGGGTGGTTGGTAATGGGCGACACACTTTATTTTGGTACGATAGTTGGGTGGGGGATATGCCTTTGCATTTAAAATTCCATCGCCTTTTCGACCTGGCTGTCAATAAGGATAGGTCGGTGGAGGAGATGTGGAATATGGGGTGGATGGAAGGGGGTAGGGCATGGGAGTGGAGACGCCGCTTACTAGCCTGGGAGGAAGACAGTGTTAGGGAATGTTCTCTTTTATTACATAACATTGTGTTGCAGGAAAATGTTGCTGATAGATGGAGGTGGTTGTTAGATCCAATACATGGCTACTTAGTGCGGGATACATACAAGTTTACCACTCATTCAGGTGGGCAGGTGGATAGAACTCATGTGGATGATGTCTGACATAGGCATATTCCTCTCAAAGTGTCTATATTAGCTTGACGTCTTTTCCAAAACAGACTTCCAACGAAAGACAATTTACAGAGACGGGGAATTCTTCACTCTACGGACATCACGTGCGCAGCAGTAGGGTGCGAGAGTACGGAAAGGACAACACACTTATTTCTTCAATGTGACAAATCCTGAGAGCTTTGGTCTAAAGTCTGGAACTGGTTAGGAATTTTTTTGGTTACTCCTGTTCATCTTCGACATCATTTTACTCAGGTTTCCACAATGACGGGCATGCCAAGATCCTCCCATTTATTTTTTAGAACAATTTGGTTTGCTACAGTTTGGGTAATTTGGAAGGAAAGGAATTACTGTATATTCAAAAATACAGCCGCCACTTCCAGTGCTCTTATTGAAAAAATCAAGCTAAATTCGTTCTTGTGGTTGAAATCTAAGCATGCCTCTTTTTGTTATAGTTATATTGATTGGTGGAAACACCCGCTTCTGTGTATGGGTATACAGGTGTAATTTATTTTCAGTTTTTGTTGCTGCTGTTCCTTTAGAGGCAGCTTGACTGTGTAAATATTTTTCGGTGGTTCTCCTTTAGCACACCTTGTGCAGGCCGAATCACTGTGGTTTGAATCATATATCATTTTGATTTGTTCTAAAAAAAAAAAGTTGAGCTATCTAGCACTGACATAACGATAAATGCTATTTTTTTTAAGAGTTAATGATAATATACGTACCAGATTAATTAGGAAAGATAAATCTATTGTCTAGATTTGTGCTCCATGGCATGTTTGCATCATTTTTGTTTTTACATTTGCCATTCAAATTGGTCTTGCAATACAATCTTTCTCCTAATTGTATTTTTTGTTTGTTAAATAAAGAATATTTCAAATGCTCAAATATCCAACTCATAAGCAGAAAAGTGAAATAGCCAAAGAGCTTGGTCTTGAGCCAAAACAAGTGAACTGGTGGTTTACATACAAAAGAGGTCAGGTTAAGGTAACATATATTTTTTGGTTTGAACAAAATCTCCATTCAAATCTTTTTACAGGCCACTAATTGACCAATCACTTCTTGTATATGTTATGATCAAGAATGCTAGTCAAAAGGAAGTTAACGCTGCTCTTCGAGCTGAAATTCAAATGCTTTTGGAAGAGAAAAGGGAAATGGAGAGACATGATAATGTAGTTTGCCAAGCATGCAGGGATTTACAACTTCGGCTTGAAAATGAACTTCTGAAAGAAAAGGTGAGTTGGTATAACTACACATAATGTTTCACTATTTAATTCTAAAATAATATTTTTTTTATTAACGGCTACATTATCGACTAATTTAATAACTGTATGTATGAATTTATTTTTTGTATGAGAAGGTGTCAAAATTGAATCCAAGCTACACGGGCAAAGAGGAATTATCACTGGAGTTGAAGTTAGGTCTTCCTGAAAGATCATCAGATGGAACCTATCTTTAATTTCGCATCAAAATGTGTTAGTGGGGGATGTTTCTTGCTGGTATGGATTATTCTGTGTCGTAGTTTTTGGGTTTTTCTTAAATTGTTGTGGAGTGTTTTATGAGGAGTTATGGTTTGTTTTTGTTGCTGCCTCTGTTGCTTTTTACCAGTTGTAATTGTGGGGTGGACTAAGATGTGCCTTTCTTTTGTTTTACTATGTTGGAGACTTTTGTGTTTGTGTTTCGTTTTTTGTTATGAACTATATTCTAGTTAATTACTCCCCAGGAAGGTTGTTGTTTTTATACTTTGCTTAAATTTGCTTTAAGCGTCTTAACCTTTTGTTGTTTTTTTCCTTCTTTTCATTTTGCTTAAATTTACCAAAAATCTCATTACTTTCGCTATTGATTATGTTATTGCGAGAGAGATCGGAGTGGATGATTATACAGTAGTTTTGTTTCCTCGACTGTTTTGGGTACGGGAAGGGGACTATGATTTTGTTTTGGTAGAGACAATGAGTTGGACTTGGACTGTTGGAGGTTACTAGTTTTGAGGGTTTAAAGGTGTTAGCCTCAGCCGAGAAGAGATGGTTGGAGACTCTAGTGAGTTTAGGATTAAAAAGAAGAGGGTGAGAGACTTTTTTGCTTCAAACCATCTTGATTTCATCACTATTCAAGAAATTAAGAGAGAGTGTCTAAGAGTGTGTTTGGATGAGAGATTGTTTTGAGGGAATGTAATGTTTTGAAGGAATTCAAATACTTTGAGGTGAATTTCATTGTTTGGATAATAATTTGAATTTTTTTTAAAATGATAGAAATTTATGAAGTATTTTGCTCAAGTTAAATTTATAGAATTTCAAATGACACCATTGTTATAATTTTTCAAATTTTGTATTTTGGTCCTCAAATTTACCAAAATTTTCAATTTGACCCCAATAAATTTCTAAATAATTGTAAATTGACCCCTCAAATTTTTTGAAAATTATAATTTGACCCCTCAAAATTTTGAAGTTTACAAAATGACCCATAATTTCAATTTTCAAATTTGACCCAATTTTTTTTATAAAAGTTACCAAAAAATGTTGTGAATGAAATTTTTTATTACTCCATCCAAACAAAAGAGAAATAAAAGTAATTTAATTGAATCATTTAAATTGCCTAGAATTCTAAATTCTTTAAAAATTTCAACCCCTAAGAGTGTGTTTGGATGGCGTAATGTTTTGAGATAACGTAATGTTTTGAGGGAATTCAAATACTTTTAGGTGAATTCCGTTGTTTGGATGATAATTTGAAGAATTTTTAAAATAATGAAAATTTATGAAGTATTTTATTCAAGTTAAATTTAAAGAAATTCAAATAACACCTAAAAGCTTCCTTTTTGAATTCCCTCAGAAAAGTATATCTTAACTTTTTTTTTTTGGGGGGTTATCATGTTATGTGTAGGAATAATTGTTTTACTTCCTTTTTGACTAGTATAATTGAATATAGTCAAAAAAAGTATATCTTAATTTTATTATAATTGTGTACCATGTTATGAGTACCAAGCTTCCGTTGCAGCAGTGAACCGGTGAATCTAAGGGGTTCAAATTTATGCGCAAAAGACAAAGAACAAACTCATAACCACTTACTAGTGGTTCAAATTTCTTACCGTTGAATCTATTCGTTGCTGGTTAAATATATCTTAATTTTGTACCATATATATAAAATAATAAAATTAAAAAACTTCCGTTACATATGACTTTTTTCAAGTGAATGCATTTAATGTTCTACTTTTCATAAATTTCCAATAAACAAATACTTTTGTTTTGTACAAGAGAGTATTATAAGTTTATTTGCTAGGGGAAGAGAGAAATATTAGTAGGAGTGTATGAACTTTCATATAACTAAAATCATTGACATACTCCTTCAAAGACTAGTTTTGGTTGTAGCATATAGGTTCTTGTTATGATAAAATATCACATTCAATATCATTTTACAAGAGTGATCTAATTGGGGAATTTGCTGATTAAGAGGTAATATCATGCATGATTTCTCCCTCTTCTGTAATTTCTATTGCAAAGATATAATATATGTATTAACAATATCTCATCCAGAGACAAAGGAGATGTACTAATAATATTTATAGGTGAATTAAAAAAATGGACCTATCAGATGATGAACAAGATAGTGACAACTCAAATGAATCAAAAAGAGTCTGTCGACATTATGCTGATCAAATCCTTAAGCTAGAAGAGTAAGATGATCAATCTCTTATGAAAATTTTATTTATTTTCATTTGATAGGTTTTTTTAGGATTCAATTTTACTTATTGGCAAAGGATATCAAATACAGATATCTTGCGGTCACTGTATGTACACATTCACTGAGAGGATCCGTGATTGTTCGATTGAGATCGGATGATCGAAATCTCAAGGTCGATAAGTTTAATTTTAAAAAAAATATCAAGATCTGCCTACCTTTTGAAAAATATGTTCTTGATCAAACTTTCACGGATCCCTGACTGCATGAATGTGTTCAATCACTAAGATCAAATAGTCAAGGATCTTATGACTACATGAATTCAATCGGCGACAATATATGGAATCTGAGTTCAATTATATTATATTCCTTCCAGTCCTATTTATAAGAGGTTTTTGAGTTAACAAAAGTTGATGCATCTAGTTCAAAATTTGGACCAAATACATCAATTTTTGTTGATTAAAATGCCTCTTATAAATAGGACCAAAAGAACTATATCTAAAATCCTTGATCTGAGTACACAAAAGATCATATACCAAGATTGACATTTAATTCTCTAGATAAGTCATTTCATACTTTAACCGACTACTGCAATTTATATAATACTAAGAATTGTGAGTAGTTTATCCAATATATAATAAAAAGTAGATAAATTTGTAAGTGGCACCCACAGTCTCATTTTTACTCTACTTCTAAGTTTATTTGTTTGGCTGATTTTGGTTGGTTGTTATATAAATTACTAACCATTCTAAATATGCAACAAAAAAATCTAATTAAATTCAATCTATATATAGTTTTTGGAGGGCACATAACGAAGCTATTTTTCGATATCCATCCCTAAAGTTGAAGATGTGGTGGATTCGATTCTACGTATCTCTTGACAAATGGTTTTTAGCTAAAAAGTCAGGAGGTCCTTTTGTGTTTTCTACGACTGGTTTGTAAATCCGTTGGATCGTTGTCTCCTAATTGGCGAGGTTTTTTAGTGTACGTATTTTCCTTTCAAAGAGTTTAATACCTCGTGCTTAGTCTCATATTATGGGTGTAGCGCTAATTGTACTTTATTCTTCTATATCTAATAAAGGTTTTCCATTAAAAAAAACTATATATTAAGTTTCTATAAATAAGTATGGAGTAATTTTTTGATAAATAATGATGAGTATTTAATTAATTAGGAAATATGAATCTAGTGTCCTAATACTTATTCTTCATGGCTTGTGTATGTGTCATTTCTGCTTTTAAACTTATCATTCAATTGGCTTTTGCAATTCAATATAGCGCCTAATTGTGTTTTTTGTTTCTTAAATGAAGAATATTCAAAACGCTTACACATCCAGATGATAACCAAAAATATGAAATAGCCCATGAGCTTGAGCCAGAGCCAGAGCCACAACAAGTGAAATGGTGGTTTCAAAACAAAAGAGCATAGATTAAGGTAACATATTTTCTTTTAGTTTTATCAAAATCTTAGGTTCAATTTTTTTTTACATGCCACTAGTTGATATAACATACTAATAATTTTTTTACATGATGTCATTTCACGAACAAAAATTTAAACCAGCTAACATTGCTCTCCGCGCTGAAAATGAAAGGATTTTGAAGGAGAACATGGAAATGAAGGAGAGACTGAAGAATTTATTCTGCCAATCATGTAATGATTCTAATAATAATAATAACATAAAGCTTTTAATAGCCTTCTCTCTAAACCACACCACCCCTTCCATTCCCCAAATCCAACCAAACTCCTTCCAAATGTAGATCTTAACGGTGGTGGTGCGACGAGGAGCAGCCCTCCGCACCATCTCACCTCGGCTCTCCGGCGTCAGTGGCTTTAGGAGGTTTATCTGTTTATAGTGGTGTCTCACAGTGGTCCGTGGTAAGTCACGGTGGTTTCGTGGGGCTGTTGTTTTTGCGTTTTGTGGTGGTTTTCACGTGGTTTTCGTGGGTGTTGGTGTTGGTGGAGGTGGTTTGTGGCGGCAGTTTTGAATCCGGATCTGGATCCGAATCTTCGGCGGCTGGTTGCTTCTTACTTCTGGTGCGGTTTGCGCATTGTTGTAGGCAACAGTGGGTTATGAACGACCAGTCTTGTCATGTTACATGGTTGCAATGGTTTTGTGGGTTATGAAGGGTGTTTCTTGCTTTCGGTTGCAATGGTCTTGCGCATTGTTACATGTCTTGTCCCGAAGGGTGCGTATTTTTGTAGCTTATGAAAGCAATGGCAATATGGTGTATGTCCATGTGGCATGCTCCTTTGGTGACGGTTTTAGCCATGCTTTGTTGTCCCCATAATCTCTTGTCCACACCTCCCACTTCACATTAGGACCCATATGTTGCTATTTTCATAAGACAATGGCGCAATACTTGTTCATCACCTATCTTGATTTATGTAATGTAAGGGCAAGAAAATCGGATATGAGGAAAAACCACTTGTCTCTATCGCATTTGAAACTGGTTTTGGTGGTGTTGTTGTTGAGATTGGCGTCGATTCTGTTAGTTTCGCAGGTTCATGGGCTTGGTTGTTATTTACTCCGACGACGGACGTCTCCTCCTTGTCACTGGTGGCCGCATTTTTTCGATCAGGGTTGTTATTCCGCTTCAGACCGGCGTTGTTGCCCGTGTTTTGTTGTTGGATTTTGTCTTCCTCTTGATATGTGATTGTGTTGCTGCCTATTTTCTTGGTGAGACGGTTTGACGACGTAGTTTATGTCTTTATCGTTGGTTTGTGGGTATATTCAATGTGGCTGGTTCTTCAGAATGCTATGGCGATGTTGTTGTTTTTCTTGGAGACCTTCAACTTTACTGTCTCGTTCTTGTTCTTATTGGTCGTGATGCCGTGGAGGTGGTGGTGATGGTGATGGTGTGCGGTGGCGCTGCAAGTGGTGGTGGTGGTGATGTGTGGTGATGGTGGTCATGTTAATGTGTGGTCGTGGGGATGATTCAGTTGTTATGATTGTTGTGGGTGACTTCTTTTGGAGGCAGCCTATGTTATTCGGGTCCATTTTCGTTGTCGCTAGCTATTGTTTGAGTTTTGGGTTGTTAAGGTGTTATAGGGTGTTTTGAGCGTGCGTGTCCTTCGAGCTGAGCATTTTTTCCTTTTTGATTGATGTTTGCACCACCACAAATCTTGTTGTGTGTCTTACTTATTGTGTGCTGGATTCTGGTGGGCCGGTTACTTTTGCTTCGAGATCGGGAATTGGCGTCTAGCTGTAATCTAGTTTGGCTGACTATGATGATTCTCTAGTGAACTGAGGGTAGGGGGTGCCCTTCTGATTTGGCCATGTAGTCTGGTGGGCCGATCGCTTTTGATTCGAGATCGGGAGTCAGTTCTTTGATTCAAGTTTTGGTTTTGGGCTTTTTTGGTGTTCTTTCGGCCAACCGGAGGTTGTGAGGTGGTGGAAGCTGATTGATCTTTAGAATAGTGGCTCAACTTTGGCGATGATGACATGGTGTTTCATTTCGAGGAGTGTTATTTTGGGATGAGTAGTGGTGATGCTAGTTATGGATACCGTTTTTTAGTGGTCGTTTCGTGAGAGAGTCTATTTTAGGTGGTAATATTTATTTTGGTGGGTGTTGTCCTCAGGGGTGTTGAAGGTAGGGTTTGGCTAGTTGTTGTGTGTATCGGTTATTTTCGGGTGTTTCGCCTATATACGACGCCTTTTGTTTGTATTCTCTGAATCACTGGTCTCTGTTCGTCTTGAGTAAAGATCTGATTTTTAATAAGGATTTGTCTAACATGTGCAATATTGCACATGTTAAGATAATTAAAAGTAGCAAGTATTTATTGAAACCAACAATTATTTAACAAAAAGTTATATATTTAATACAAAATATTCAAGTTCCAATGCAAAATTACTATTTTAAATTTCTTAACATGTGCAAATTTGCACATGATAGAAAAACCCTTTTAATAAAATTTACTGATTCAAAAAATGAATGATTCTAATAGTTTGAAACAACTTCAGGTTGAAAATGCACGTCTCAAAGAAATGGTGAGTTAGTATAACTAAATACAATGTTTCAATATCTCTTTTTTTTTTATGTAAATAATTTATTTTGATACTATTGACTAATTTATTATATTATGTGTATGCATGAATCTCTTTTTAGTATGGGATGGTGGTAAATTCACTTCCAAGGTCCAAGGAAAAAGAGGAAGTATCTATCTATATATATCTTTGAATTTGATACTTGCTTCATTCTAGAGCTAGGATTATGCCTATGTGATACATCTAGAAAAGCTTCTCACACTATTAGCAACTTGGCTTTCTATCTTATTATATATCTTTAAAGAATTAAATCACAAACTCATGAGTTTCCCTAACTATAACAATTCCATTTAATATCTATTCCAAAATTTCTAAACAAAATGCTTAAACTTCTTAAAGCTCCTTTCACTTATAAGAAGAAAAAAACAGACAATCATAAGTAGGCTTGAAAACCAAAAGATTTTAGTTATTACTCTAATTAAATTCCACCTATGTCCACATGCCAGAAAAACGTATGATATGAGTACCCTCCATAGTTAAAAGAAAGAAACGTATCTTCATAGTTAAATCCCACCATTTCTAACATTAAAAATTATTATGGTGCTCTTATAAGTTCCATGCATATAAGTTGGAGAAATGTAAAAATGAATGTCAAAAAATCTTGCCATGCGTTTTTACTCTTATGCTTTTCTAAAGGTCAGTTGGTTCCCTTCTTCCTTCATTTTATTTTGGTTCATTACTTTACATTTTGTGTTCCGTACATGGTGGATATATATGTTTTATATTTTATATATACGTGACTTCAAGATCGTCTAGAAATATTCTATTGGCAAGATTGTGTCCCATGAATACTAAAATGATAAATGTCTGATAATTTTTTTCCCGTTTTTTTTTTTTGAGCAATTTTTTTTCCCGTTAACATTGCATTGTTTGTGCATAAAGACATATATTAGGAAGTTAATTGTCTCCTTAACAAATACTAAATAAAATTACATATATCTCACCTAAAATATTTACACCATCATTATAGGATGTGTCCCTTTACATTCCTCCGCATAAAACCTGGAAAGATGTTACACTTTAAATCATCCAAATTTTCATATTTCCTTTTCACCTATATAACCAACACTAATCTCAAATTCCTTTTCTACTCATCATGTTGCATTTGATAATTTGCTTCATAATCTCTTGGCTTAAATTGATCAAGTAGTTTAGCCCT
>Ga0228710_1012709_pt1 | contig 10334 bp, 5 predicted proteins | sample MedpolnodulmetaG_FD_177995 | JGI IMG/M metagenome (GOLD analysis project Ga0228710, IMG submission 177995) | Root nodule microbial communities from Medicago polymorpha collected in Santa Monica, California, United States - pink nodules | ecosystem: Host-associated > Plants > Roots > Nodule... | reverse complement strand
TTGCCGAAAACCTCGGATGGATCACGTCCAGCCAGGAGCTGGTCCAGAAGTTCTTTCTCGATAGCCATGTGATGATTCGCTCCTTTTCATCATCATGGCCCACCGCACAGAATTCCTGACAGTCCCCTTCTCGTAGGCAACCCCAGCACGACGATCCCCAATGGCCCCAATCGCCTGAAAGCTGCGGCGACCAATCGCTTTCAGCAACTGGGCGAAAATGCTAGGGGTCAACCGCATGCTCTGTCTCCTTCTGAGTCTCGACAACCAGAAAGTAGACGGAAAAAACGCCGTCTGACGGGGCATGCGCCTGCGACATTTCCATTCACCCGGAACTTTCCCGGACAGCCCTGCGGTCGAAGGAGCACAGGGTGGATTGGCACTACATCGCGCCAGCCGCTCTCCTCGCGAGACCAGCGCCGACGCCCCTCGCCCGACGTCATCACCTCAACCTGGTATGTCTATTACAACCAGGCCCAACGCTGCGACGCCGTGGCATAAAGAGAGAACTTATTCACGGTCAACAGCTTCAGATTTGGAGCTTTGAAGACTTCGAAAGCGGCTTCAAGCTCTTTAACATATTTCGGGTCCGTGTTTCACACTCCAATCCGTATTTTCATCTGCGTGTTAATTCGGAAGGGAAGAACTCTGAGGCGTCATATGCGCGTAGTGATAATTCTCAGAACGTTCAAGCCACTTCCAGAAGAAGGAGTGTAAGGTGCTCCGCACAACCATGTCGCTGGAGAAAGCAAATGAATTATGTGACGCGGTCGCTGTCGCACGGTCAGATGGGCCTCTGGTTGCATCATCAAAAACGACGAACCGGCAGCGAATACAACCTGCCGGTCGAGCTGCGCATAAAGGTAACGTTCGACCTTACTGCTTTGCGGCACGCACTTCAGTTTTTGATTGATCGCCACGACATGTTGCGAACAACCTTTCATCAGGAAGGCGCGCGCGTCGTTCAGCGTATCCACGAGAAAGTCAACTTGAGCTTGCAAGTCGTTCCGCTGCAGCATGTCGACCAAACCGAGTTCCAGCAATCTATTGCTGCGGAAGCTCGCGCCCCTTTCGACCTGGAACAGGGGCCTGTATTTCGCGCTCACCTTTTCATCCGCAGTGCCACGGAAGAGATCCTTCTCCTCAATTTCCACCACCTCATTTCCGACGGTTACAGTATCCGCACCCTTCTACATGAGTTCGGCAGCCTCTATCAGGCGTTCTGCGGCAAAACGGGGATGCCAAAGTTGGCTGCGGCCGGTTCCTACGGGGACTTCGTAGCTTGGCAGGAGGCCCATCTCGCCGGCGAGGACGGAGAACGCATGTGGGCCTACTGGCGCGGCCAGTTTGTCGATCACGAGCCCGACCTCACCCTTCCTACCGACAGACCACGAGCTGCGCTCGCGACGCACACCGGATCAGTTTTTTCCTTGGACCTTAAGATGCCGCTAGTCGCGCGGTTGGAGCGACTTGCGCACCAAGAAGAGGTGACGCTCGCCACCATCCTGCTCGCTGCCTATTACGTCCTCCTGCATCGCTATAGCGATCAGGACGACATCACGCTCTACATGCCACGACTAGGTCGTCCGAAAGAAGATTTTTCAGGGACTTTCGGCTACTTTGTGGCCATGGGCGCTCTGCGGCACGATCTGTCCGGGAACCCCCTTTTTACAAATCATCTAAGGCAGGTGCGTCAGCTGATGCGTTGCGCGCGTAAGCACGAGCATTTTCCACTTCCCTTGCTGTTGGAGAAACTGAAGCTCCCCCGTGTTCCTGGTCGCGATCCGCTTGCGCAAGCGGTTTTCAACTTCATTCCGGAGGCGGTAAGTTCTCTTGGCTTCAGGCAAGGCGACGTCGATCTCTCCGGCTTGCCTGCAGAAATCCAACTTTTACAGACCGAGATCTGGATTGATCTTGATTTCCGAGTCCTAGCCGGAGAAGAAGGCGCCCGCCTTGACGTGGTGTACAATTCAGAGCTGTGGGATGCCACTACCATTGAGCAATTGGCGAAGCACTATTGTGTGCTGCTTGAGGCAATCGCAGATGCGCCGACGCAACGGATAGGCGACTTTAGACTTCTGAGTCCGGAGGAAGAGCACCAAATTCTCAAAGATTGGAACGAGACGGTTGAACCTTTTCCGTCCGACATTTGCCTCCACAACCTGATCGAAGCGCAGGCTGCCACTTACCCAGGCAACATCGCTGTGAGCTGCCCGTCGGAGGCGCTCAGCTATGCCGCACTTGAGCAAAGGGCAAACAGGATTGCACATCATCTGATTTCAAAAGGTGTCCGCCTTGGACACGTGGTCGGCATTCTCGCTGAGCGTTCGTGTGATCTCATTGTCGGCTTTCTAGGGATTTTGAAGGCGGGGGCCGTCTATCTCCCTCTCGACCCACGCCTCCCACCCCAGCGCCTGCTGTCTATTGTGCGAGACGCTGGTGCCGCCGCGGTCATCACCAAGACGGAGCTTGCAGGACAAGCGTTTGGGAAAGATGAAGCAGGGTTGAACCTTGAAGGTGCGAGTAGACGCGCGTTAGTTCTTCTTGACAGGGATGAGGCCGAGATTTCTCTGCATGATGTAACGCCTCCGCACTGCCCCGCTGGCCCCTCCGATTTGGCTTATGTAATCTATACGTCAGGTTCCACGGGTAAGCCGAAAGGCGTGATGGTTGAACATCGCAGCGCCTGCAACATGGCGGAAGATTTAAGGCGGACCTATCAACTGGGACCGGATAGCCGAGTATTGCAGTTCGCCTCGTGCGGTTTTGATGCATCGCTGTTTGATTTCATGCTGGCCTTATCTTCTGGTGGTCAATTGTGTTTGGCACCCCCATCGGCGTCGCTGCCAGGGGCAGAACTTGTCGAGTTCATGCGCCGTGAGCGCATCACCGCTGCCGGCCTCACTCCGACGGCGTGGGCAAGCTTGCCGTCGACTGATCTCCCTGACCTCACCACAATCAAGTCAGGTGGAGAGCCCTTGCCGTCGAGCCTTGTCGAGCTCTGGGGTGAGAACCGCCGGATTTTCAATTCCTATGGACCCACAGAAACAACCGTCTATTGCATAAGGACAGAGGTGGAGGACAATGGAAAGAAACCGCCAATCGGGCGACCCGCGATCAACACCAAGGCGTACATTCTCGATCGGTACGGCGCACCGGTGCCCGTTGGCGCCGCCGGTGAACTTTACATCGGTGGGGTCGGCATTGCTCGCGGCTACCTCAACGGTGACGAACTCACACGCGAGCTTTTCCGACCAAACCGGTTCGATGGTGAACCTCAATCCAGGCTCTACAGGACGGGGGACCAGGCCCGGTATCGATCAGACGGCACGATTGAGTTCTTGGGCCGGAAGGACGAACAGGTCAAAATCCGCGGCATGCGGGTTGAACTTGCTGAAATCGAACAGTGCCTGATGGAGCACCAAAACGTAAAGGCGTGCTGCGTCACGCTGGGAAACCACCCTAATAAAAATCTAAACCTTACAGCCTATGTGGTAGGCCGTGACGAGACTTCCGAAAATGCCGACGATCTTCGCGCCTTTCTGCGCGAGCTGCTGCCAAGCTACATGATCCCGTCACAATTCGTATTCCTCCCGCAGTTGCCGACCAACCGCAGCGGCAAAATCGACAGGCGAGCTCTTCCTGAGCCAAGAAGCACGCCCGGATCAAACGCGCCAGTTTTGCCCTCAACCAGACTGCAGACGGAATTGGCTGATATCTGGAAGAATGTACTGATGCTGGACTCTGTCGGGGCAGAAGACAGTTTTTTTGAGATTGGCGGAGATTCTCTAGCGATTGTCCAGGTTCAGGCGCTCATCCACGAACGCTTAGGTATTAATTGTAAAATCTTAGATCTGTTTCAGTACCCCACCATAAGGACGCTCGCTGTGCATTTGGCTGCTCATCCTACTGCTCAACATTCGAAAAATTCGATTGCCTTGCCCGCAAACACGCATGAGCCTCACCACGACAGGAATGCTGTGGCGATCATAGGCATGGCGGGTAGATTTCCGGGCGCGGAGGACGTCGATCACTTTTGGGATAATTTGGTCAATGGTACAGAGTCGATCGCGGATTTGGATGAACAGACATTGCGAAATGCGGGCGTCGATCCCGATACCTTTAGCAAGCAAGACTTCGTGAGGCGCGAGGGCGTCATCAGCGGAGTTGACATGTTTGATGCAGCCTTCTTCGGCATTTCGCCCAAAGACGCAATGTGGATGGATCCGCAACAGAGAATTCTATTGGAAACAGCGTACCAAGCCCTCGACCACGCCGGATATGGGTTTCGTGACGCGGGATGTCGCGTTGGCGTTTTTGCGGGTGTGGGCGCCAATCACTATTTGGCTGACCGCGAGAGTGCCCAACATCTGCTGGATTCAGAAAAGCTGCAGATTCACATTCTCAATAGCCGAGATTTCACGGCGACACGAATCGCCTATAAGCTCAACCTGACTGGGCCCAGTTTGTCAGTGCAAACGGCCTGCTCCACTTCGCTAGTTGCTGTCCACCTGGCTTGTCAGAGCCTGCGTAGCAACGATTGCGACATGGCGTTGGCGGGCGGTGCATCAATTTCCCTGCCCAATGGAAAAGGTTACCTCTACCAGCAAGGCCATATCTTGTCTCCAGACGGGCACTGCCGAGCGTTCGATGCGAAAGCACAGGGAACGGTGAGAGGCAGCGGAGCTGCGGTGGTCGTTCTCAAGCGACTGAGCGATGCCTGCAGAGATGGCGACTATATCTGGGCAGTCATAAAAGGGACCGCCGTCAACAATGATGGGGCCGCGAAGGTAGGCTTCACCGCTCCCAGCGCCGACGGACAGGCTGCAGCAATACTCGCCGCTCTCTCCGATGCTGATGTCTCCGCTGACACCATTAGTTATGTGGAGGCGCATGGTACAGGAACCTACCTTGGCGACCCGATTGAAGTCTCCGGTCTGACCAAGGCCTTCCGGTCCCACACCGGGAGAAAACAATTTTGCGCAATCGGTTCGGTGAAGACAAATATAGGTCATCTTGATACCGCCGCAGGTGCGACGGGGTTGATCAAACTCGCCACAATGCTGGACAAGGGCATCATTCCTGCCAACTTGCATCTTGATAAACCCAATCCCAACATCGACTTTGAAGAGAGCCCGCTGTTTGTGAACGAGACGTGCACCGCTTGGTCCAAAGGTGATGCGCCACGGCGCGGCGGAGTCAGCTCATTCGGCATTGGTGGCACGAATGCGCACGCTGTTCTTGAGCAGGCCCCCCCGCGTACTAGGGAGCAAGGCGGTCGCCGGCTGCATGTGTTTCCAGTATCAGGGGCGAGTAGGTCGGCGCTGACCGAAATGCTTCGGCAGCTCGCCGGTTTCATGCGCCGAAGCGACATGCAGCACCACGCAGCCAATATCGCATACACTCTGCAAAAGGGCCGAGCCGCTCTAAGATATCGCACAAGTTTCGTGGGATCCGACCTGGCGGAGCTAGCCGACCAAGTGGATCAGGCGAGAAAGCAGGAGAGCGCGTCGCCAGAGGTGTCAACTAGTGAGCACCCCATCGTGTTCATGTTCTCCGGGCAGGGCGGACAGCAGGTTGCAATGGCTCGCGAGATCTATGAGCAAGAGTCGGTATTCCGAAGCGCCATCGATGAATGCGCAATGTGGATGAAGGAGTTTGCACATGTTGATTTTCGCCCCCTTCTTTACAGAGAAGGCAAATCCGATACGGAGCTTCCGCCTGAGCTGGAAGCTATCATACAGCCAGTTATCTTTGCTACACAATATGCAATGGCGAAGCTGTTCGTGTCGTGGGGCATTATCCCTGCAGCTGTGATCGGGCACAGCATCGGAGAATACGCTGCCGCCCACTTAGCCGGCATTATTTCACTACCAGACGCGATCCGGCTGACTCTGATAAGGGGACGGTTAAGCTCCCGTGTGCCAGCTGGCGGCATTGTCGCAGTCGGACTGTCGCCCGAAGAGCTCCAGCCTCATTGGAATGAGAATCTATCTCTGGCAGCAAGAAATGGGCCGCGTCAATGCGTTGTTTCGGGGGCCGCAGCCGAGATCGCTGCGTTTCATGAGCGGCTGGAGGCGAAATCCATCGCGAGCAAACGAATACGCGCAAGTCATGCCGTCCATTCGGCCCTGCTGGACCCAATCCTGCCGGAGTTTGGGCTCCACGCAGAACAATTCGCGTTGCATGCGCCGCAAATTCCTTTCATGTCGACGGTGACCGGTGACTGGCTTGAGGGGGAAGCGCCGCTTGCTAACTACTGGGTTCGTAACCTACGCGAGACTGTGCAGTTTCACTTGGCCTTCGACCGGCTGGTGCAGTCGGGCCACGACGTATTCATTGAAATGGGCCCGGGCGCAGCCCTGACCAGACATTCAAGGCAGTTCAAGGCAAGCGGCGGCCTGAGCAGCCCCGTCGCCTTTTCAGCCTTGCCGGGACGCGATCGTGGCCAAGCCGACCACGCGACGCTATTAAAGACGCTGGGCAGCCTTTGGACCTGCGGCGTTTACGTTGATTGGTCCGCACTGCACTGCCCGCACCCGCCCCAGCGTATCCCACTCCCCCCCTATCCCTTTGATCGCAAAAGCTACTGGGTCCACACGGCCGCCCTCAACATGGGAAAAATAGCATCGGAACGATGGGATACTGGAGAGCGCGCTGGCCCCGAAGAGTCACGCAGTACAATTGTGACTGACATATCCGCGGAGGCGACTTTGGACCACCAAATCGCAGCGGTCTATCGCGACATTTTGGGATTAGATGAGGTTACGTCGACGGATAGCTTCTTTGATCTTGGTGGCGATTCGTTGAGTGCGTTGAGCGTCATTAATGTCATCGAGAAGCTTATTGGAGAGAAAGTGGCCGTTTCTCTTCTGTTAGAACACCAGACACCAAGAGCGCTCGCGATAGCCCTGGGTAAGACGGGTAGAAACGAGGTTAGAACCCTGGTGCCGATACAAACCGGTGGTATGCGGGCACCTTTGTTTTGCCCGCACCCTTTTGGCGGACATGTATTCCTCTATACACCTCTTGCTAGAGCACTGGGCGCGGAGCAGCCAGTTTACGGCCTACAGGCACGCGGTCTGCAAGGCGAGGCGCGTCCTCACCTGAGCATTCCGGAGATGGCGCGGGAGTATATTGACGCCATTAAGTGCGTACAACAACGCGGCCCTTATCAGCTTGTCGGCTTCTCCATGGGCGGCAGCATTGCTTGGGAAATGGCCACCCAATTGCGCGATGCTGGTGAGGAAATCGCTATGCTGGGGCTGCTCGATGCCAAAGCACTTCACACGCGGGAAGAGCATCAAAGACGCCACCCCCTTCTCGGCAACAGTCCCAAGCCTGATTGGCTTAGCGAGCAAGTTGTCATCTTGAGCATGCTTTTCCCCGCGTTGACGAAACATTGGAAAAAGCTGAAATTAATTGCCCGTAAGCAACAGCTCACTGCGCTGCTAGCTTTCGGGACAGAAGCGGGCAGTATTACCGAGATGAGCGAAACGCAACTCAATCACATACTAGCAGTTGCTGAGGCAAATAGAAAGGCCTTACATGAATATACGCCTCGACCAAACGACAGCAGGTCCGTTCTTTTCACGGCCGAGAAGGGGCTCCGCGTATCCGCCAATCAACATGATGACGATCTCGGGTGGAAGCAATTCGCTGCGGGATGCTTGGACATTCACAAAGTGCCGGGTGACCACTACACAATGGTCGCTCCGCCGCATGTGAGTATCCTCGCGAGCAAGCTTGATAAGTACCTCATTCGAGATGCCTAGATCTAGTGCCCATCCATAAACAGCAAGTATTTGGAACTATTGCGGAAAACGCGCTTTTTGTGCGGGCAAGGCCCGGCGGTTTTAGGTACGCTTTAGCATCAAGCCACTGATTCTAAAGACAAACCCGCAACCGCCGGAGCCGACAATGCACCAAGAACGCACCGTCAGGGCAGCATATTCGATCTCTGGTAGTGTGCTGAAGGTTCTGCAAATTCACTGAGAGAGGCGGTCATGGCAGGCTGGTGATGTTGACTTCACCTGATTCCCTGGAAGGAACGCCACCATGACCAAGACTGAAGGTAAGACAGCCAGCGCCGCCGTCAAAGACATTTTGCTTTCGAACCCCGATGGGCTGCGCGAGGTGATCCGCACGGTGATGCAGGAGGTGCTGGAAGCGGAGATGGACGAGGCGCTGGGAGCTGCGAAGGATTGCTTCTCGCCGCACGCCGGGTTCTCACTTGGTACCACACGCGCGTCCCGCGCCAGCCGCTTGCCGCGATGACGGGAGAAGACGTGCTAGCGCTCGTCGAGCACCTCCTAGCCGCATCTTCCAATAATTCCACGCGGTCCGCGGTCACATCCTATCTCCGCACGTTTCTTCAGTTCCTGCAGTGGTCCGACCGCAACAGCCGGAATCTTGCGCGGTTCGTCCCGCACGTGCCGTCTTGTGGGTTGGCTCACCTGCCGCTGCGGCTGGCCTGGGAAGACGTCAAGCGCGCCATAGACACGATCGAGACGGCGACGCCGATAGGCCTGCGTGACCGCGCCATCATGCTTTTGCTCGCCACCACCGGCTTGCGCAACAAGGAGCTGCGCTCGCTTGAGCTTCAAGATATCCATTGGCGCGAGGCCTCCGTGCTCGTGCGTCGAACCAAGGCCAAACGCGGCCGTGTCGTGCCGCTGTTGCACGAAGCTGGCGAAGAGCTTGCCGATTACGTTCTTTATGGCCGGCCGAAGAGCGACAGTAAGCGTGTGTTCCTGGTGCACGGTGCGCCGGTTCGCCCGATCAACGGCAGCAGCACCATCTCAAGGATAGTACGTTCGGCGTTGGAAAGAAGCGGCATCGCACTTCCGTGCGCCGCCGGCGCGCATCTGGTGCGGCATAGCCTGGCCACGCAGCTCGTCGCTCAACGGCGCCCGATCAACGAGATCGCGGACCTTCTGGGCCATCGTAGCATCGACACGACCGCCATCTATGTGAAGGTGGCAGTGCGGCAGCTCGCCGACCGAGTCGACGGCTATGTCACGCTTCACCGCTCACTCGGCTATTCATTTCGCAAACAGGCTGCGACCTTGCGCGCCTTGGCCCGGTTCGTCGAGGCCAAACGGCTTGACGGGCCCTAGACGCAGGCCATGTCGCTCGACTTCGTCGTTTCGTGGGATGGGTCGGCCAATGGCCGTGCCATTCGCTACGGCGTTGTTCGTCGCTTTGCGGCGTATATCTCCATCTACGATCCGTTGACGGAGGTATTCGATTCCAAGGCGTTTCCCCGGTTCCGCGCAGTTCCGCCGCCCCGGATCCTGAGCGATGCCGAACTGGGAGCGCTCATATCCGCCTGCTGCAGCGTTTCGCCGCTGGAGGCCATCTAGGGAACTATTATGTGACGGCCGAGCGGGCACCCGGCCGGGAAACGCAGCACTGCGAGCGACGCTGCCACATAATCTCATCCGACACATATGAATGGATCTTGCTTCAAAATCTCCTGGACCTGCAGTCAAGGCAAGGGAAGCCGCGCCGCATATCCGTATGGCCTGTCGCAAGCCACACCTTAACCCGACTATCAAAAGGGATCATAGCGCTCTCGATCGCTCGTCAGATCCACGCCGCAGGCTTGTTGAGCCGCCTGAAGCCAGACGTGGCACATGCTCATGAAAAAACCGTTCTCGAACCGGTCGATGCAGACCACGCTCTTCCAGGCCGCGAGCGAAACTGCAGCATGTGAGTTCAACGATTTTCACACCCGCTTCGCTTTAGCGGCGAGCCTTGGTGTGCTGGGCCGCAAGCTGATACGTCAAACTACCCCGTTCCGTAGGTATCCATACCGGCGCTGCCGATGCTAGATACGCTCAGACTACAGCATTGGACAGAGGAAAAGGTCAAAGCCAATGGCATCAAAAGCGCTTATCCTGATTGAAGGCCATAGGAGCATCGGTCCGCTATACCTGAGAGCAGCTCAGCGACGGGGGCTCTATCCAATCACGATGGCTACTGATCCCACTCAGTACGGCTATCTAGCGGCTGAAGGCATTGAAGCCGTGCAGGTCAATACTAATGACCTTGATGCGGTGAAGAGCCTCTATTCACGCCTTAAACTGACCCATGACATTGCTGGCCTCACTGGCTTTTCGGGTCTTGATGAGTCGGTCTATGTGACAGTTGGCAATGTCTGCCGCCATTTTGAACTACCGGGGCCGGACCCCGTGTCCATTCGACAATGCCATGATAAGTTCCTTCAGCGTCAACTTCTTGCACAGGCCGGCGTTCTCATACCTGACTATCGCGTGGCAGCAAATGCGACGGAGGTAGAAAGCGCTGTCGCAGAAATCGGCCTGCCGGTGGTG
>Ga0228710_1012707_pt1 | contig 10334 bp, 14 predicted proteins | sample MedpolnodulmetaG_FD_177995 | JGI IMG/M metagenome (GOLD analysis project Ga0228710, IMG submission 177995) | Root nodule microbial communities from Medicago polymorpha collected in Santa Monica, California, United States - pink nodules | ecosystem: Host-associated > Plants > Roots > Nodule... | reverse complement strand
CTGACGGCTCGCAGACGCCCGCCCTGGTGCTGGCGACCGATTGCGATGCATCCGCCGGCGATGTCGTCGCCGCGGCTTACGCGAGCGGCGCCTTCGATTCGACGAAACTCATTCTGGGCGCCGGACACACGGCCGCTACCGTCGAGGCCGCGTTCCGCAAGGCAGGCGCTCCCCTCTACGTGCGCGTCCTGAAGTAAGCCCGAGACCGAAAGGACACCACACATGGAAGAACTTCTCCTCTCCACCGCGGAACTCGTTGCGGTTCTGCCGCCTCGCGATCGTCCGGAAGCATTCCTGCGCGATCGCTATTTTTCGACCACGGTCCTTTCCGACATGGAACAGATCGTCTTCGACAAGATCCTTCCGGATCGCGAGCTTGCGCCGTTTGTACACCCGGACGTGCCGGGCAAGGACTCGGCCAACCGTGGCTTCAAGGCGACCAGCTTCACGCCGGCCTATGTCAAGCCGCAGAACACGCTGCGCCCCGGCGGCAACATGATCCGTATGCCGGGCGAGCCGATCGGCGGCCGCAATTCGCCGGCGCAGCGCTACGCCTATAACCTGGCGACGATCATCGACGACCAGGATCAGCGGATCACCCGGCGCGAGGAATTCATGTGCTCGCAGGTTATCCGCACCGGTCAGGTGATCGTCGAAGGCGAGGATTATCCGACCCAGACCGTCAACTTCGGCCGCAATGCCGCGCTGACGATCGCGCTCGCCGGCGCAGCGCGCTGGGGCGAAGCCGGTGTCGATCCGATGGACGATATAGAGGAGTGGGTGCAGCTCCTTTCTGATACCAGCGGTTTCACCGCTCGCGAGGTGCTGCTCGGCCCGGGCGCTGCGGGTCTCCTGAAGAAGTCGCCGCGCTTCCTCGAGGCACTCGACAACCGGCGCCAGGACGGCGGCATCATGCAGCTGGGGCCGGTCAGCACCGGAGCGGAGAACAAGTATTACGCGGTTCTCGGCACCATCGGCGAGCTGACCTTCATCCAGTATTCGCAGCCCTACACCGTCGGAGGCGTGCGCAACAACTTCTGGCCGTCCATGGGCGTCGGGATCTTCGATCCCTTCGGCTTCATGGGCCACTTCGCCTACGGCGCCATCCTCGACAACGATGCACTTCTCCCGATGGAGCGCTTCCCCGACATGTGGCGGGAACGGAACCCCTCGCGAACCATCGTCCAGACGCAGGCAGCACCGCTTCCGATCGCTCCGGAGCCGGACGCCAGCCTGTTCGCGCTGGTCCGCTAATCCCTTCCAACCCGTGTTCGCCCGCATATCCGCCGGTTTCCAGCCGGCGGATATCGGGACTTGAAAGGACGCTCCGATGAGCAAGAAAACCGAGCAGTTCAATGTGACCGTCAAGGTCGGCAAGAAAACCTACGCGCCCGGCGAGCCGGTTCCGGTCGGTACCGGCGGGATCACGGCCGAGGAAGCGGAAAATTTCCGCAAGAATTTCGGCGCCTTTACCGCCGGTCCCGACGCGACGTCCGCGGCACCCGTGCCTTCCGTCGATCTCGACAGGCTTCGCGAGGCGATCGAGAAGCTCTCGGCCGACAACGACAAGCTTTCGGCCGACAATGACCGGCTGACGGCGGAGCGCGACAGCGCGATCGGCGATCGCACCACGCTGCTGAAGCAGAACGAGCAGCTTGAGGCCGACAATGCGACGCTGGCCGCCGAAGTCACCAAGCTTCAGGCTGAGGTGGAAAAGCTTGAGGCCGACAATGCGACCCTGGCCAGCGAAGTCACCAATCTTCAGGCCGAGATTAAAAAGTTGACGGCTCCGAAATGACGCCGCGTCCCGCCATGTTCGAAAGGATGGGGCCGAAGTTCGCCAAGGCCTTCGGCAATGCCGACGCCGTGTTCACGGTCGACGGTGTCGCGAGGCCCGCCGTGCGGGTCATCCTGCGCGTGTGGCGGGAAACCGAACTGGCGGAGGAGCAGGAGCAGGCCGTCGAAGGCACCACGCATCTGCTCGCCGTGTCCGCCTCCGCGGTGCCCGGCCTCGCCAGCCAGCGCGACAGCGTCGCAATCGGCGGCGTCACCTACCAGGTCATCAACATCGACGACGATGCGCGGGCCATGCTCCGCATCTCGCTTGCCGGAGATATCTGATCATGAAGACACAGGAACAGGAGCAGGCTCCGGCCGTCGCGGTCGATCCGATGGAGGACCTCTGCCAGGCGCTGTTCTCGACGGAAGAGGGCGCAAGGAAGAAGGCTGCGCGCCAGACCGCCGGCGCCATGACGCAACGGCCATGGCCGCAATTGCCGTCGCGGCTCAGGTCGGCGATCCGCTCCGACATCGGTCGCTTGCTCGACAGTGGCAAGGCGCGCGCACAGATTCTTGAGGCGGGTTATTCCGCGGGTATCGTGAACCAGGCGCTGCGCGACCTCGGGCGTTCGGTCGCCTGACATGGCGCATCTCCGCAGCCAGATCTTCGCGGCCGTTATCGCGCGCCTCTCGGCCATTCCGGAGTTCTCCGGTGCTGACAAGGTGAAGCGCGGCCGCAAGGGCGCCATCCCGCAGGAAAAGCTGCCGGCCCTCACAGTCACCTGGGCCGACAGATCGGAGACTTTGACGGTCCGACCCTCGTCAGGGCCAGCCGGCGAGGACGGTTACGATCGGTCCCTGCCGCTCTCGATCGTCGTGCACCTGCGGGACGATGAGCCGGAAGAGGAATTCGACCGTCTTTGCGTGCTGATCGAGGCTGCGATGGCCTCGGACATCACTCTCGGCGGACTTGCCGTCGAAGCGCTGCTGCAGTCGGAACAGTATTTCGTCAACCCGCAGACCGGCACCTCGCTTCTTGCCGGTTCGCTCAACTACCAGATCGCCTACAAGACGCTCGCCGCCAATCCCGAACAGGCTGCGCTGTAGGCCCAACTCCCACCAGCACAAAGAGGACTTTGCCATGGCTCTCGGCCGTCAGCTTACGCTTGCCCGCTCGACCGGTGCAGGCGCCTTCACTCTGGCCTGCATCACCGAACAGCGATCCCTCGAGATCAACAACGAGGAAATCGACATCACCAAGCCGAGCTGCACCGATCCCGGCAGCAAGCTCACGCTGGCGCTGATGTACGGCATCCAGTCCATCCGTTTCAGCGGGCAGGGCGCCTTCGTCGATACCGTTACGATGAAGGCGGTCACCGCTGATGCCGTCAACCAGGTCATCACCGAGTATCAGGTCACGGTGCCCGGCGTCGGCACCTTCGAAGGTGACATGCTCGTCTCGATGACCTTCTCCGGCGACAAGACCAACGAGCTGCAGGCCGATATCCGTTGCGCCATGACCGGCGCGCTCACATTCGTGCCGGCTGTCTAAGCGGAGAGTTCCATGTTGCCTGCCAACCCATTGCGGGGCGAGGCGGAGGTTCGCATCGGCTCGATCGACTTCCGCATCGCCGTCACCTTCTCCGGGCTCGCTCGCCTTTCCGACGCGATCGGCGCCCGCACCCTCGACGAGCTCTACGGCCGCCTTCTCGGCTTCGAGCCGAAGGCAGTTGCCTGCGCCGTCCGCTGCCTGATCGTCGCGGATGACGAGGATCAGATATCGGCGCTTTCGGCGAGGATCCTCGACGACGGCAATATCTCAGCCGCCGACCAGCTCGCCTGGCGCGAGGCGGTCGAAAAGGCGCTGTCCGCACACATTGCTGCCGGGGCAATGCGGCGGGACGAGCGGACGGCAACGCAGATTGCGGGAGACGCTGTCCTGGGAAAGCCCGTAAGCCCCTCCTGATCAAGGATCATCTCAAGTCGCTCTACCGTATCGCCACGAACCCGAAGATCCTCGGTTGGTCGCCGGGAATGTTCTGGAAGGCAACGGCGGCGGAATTCGAGATGACCGTGGAGGGGCTTTCCGGCAATGTCCGTGGCGGACCGTTTATTTCGCGTGAGGAGGTCCGGCGCATTGCCGCAGAGCATGGCGTTCGTCCATCGCTGAAGGGCAGTCCGAACGCGAGAACGATCGGGGGTAGGTAGTCCTGACCTGAAGATGCTTGGTGAGGGAGCCGAAATACCGCCGAGCTCGCACAGCTGGAACTACCGATGACGGCCCCGATGCGGTCCTCAATCGACGGAGGTCGATCCCGCGACTTAAAGCGGATTGATATAGTTCGTTATGGCGATCTGGCGGAGCAGCACCTTCCGGATGAAATGGGCCGCGCTCACGTGATCGGTAAAAATCGCAGCATCGCCCGTGCTCCCCGCCGGTAGCCGTTTTGCAAATTCGGCGTCGTCCAGCTTCACCCTGACCACGAATGGCAGCGTCTGTATCGCCTTCGACGTCACGGCCGCGCCGGATGTCTGGGTCTGCCCGGTGGCCACCGCCTGAAGAACGCTTTCCACCTTTCCGGAGTAAACGGTTCCCGGCTCGAACTTGAACGTCACTTCGACAGGCTGCCCCGGCTCGATGTAGCGAGCGTCAATCTGCGGTATTTCGACACCGATGATCGTCTCGGACGTGTCAATGAACGCCATGACCGGCGAGAGAGGAAGATTGGCGACGCGAGCCCCAGCTCGTAGCGCCAGGTTGGTGACGTAACCACCGGCCGGAGCCCGGACCACCGTTTTGTCGAGGTCCCATTTGGCTCCGGTTACTTGGGCCTGCAATTGAGCGACCTCGGCTTGCGCCTGTTCAACGTCGTAGGCCCGACCTGCGCTGCTCGTCTGTAGTCTCGTCTTTTCAGACAGACGCAATTGGCTCAAGTGCAATTGGGCTTGCAGCGCATCAAGCTTAGCCTGGTAGGGGACCGGGTCGATACGAAACAGAGTGTCGCCTGCCTTGATCGGCGTGTTCGCCTGCACAGGCACCTCGACAACCTCGCCCGCCACGTTCGGAACAATTGCGACGGAATTACGCACGACGAGCGCCGGTCCCTGCGGGGCACCCCAATTCATCGGAATGAACAGCCCGATCAGCAGCAGCAGCAGGACGACGACCGGGGAAATCTTCCAGAACAGATTGAAAGGCACGATTCGAAACCGCACCAAGCAGAATAGGATGACAAGGTAGACGTTGAGGAGGACGACGATCATTGCTCAATCCCCACCTGGCGTGCGCGCGGGACATCGACATAGGCCCAGATCAGCACGATCGGCCAAAGCGCGAAGCCAAGGAAAAGCGTCACCCAGCCGCCGACGGTCACCGCCTGCGCCCAAGGATGGTTGCGTCGCTTGGCGATCATTCCCGGCAGCATCGCAAGGAAGACCACAACGGCCACCGTACTGGCAGTCAAAACAACCAGCACGATCCAGGCAAATAAATCGACAAGGCTCATGGGCGGGAGCCTCCTTTTGTTTGCGGGGCAGCGAGGCGGGAATATGCAAGCATCACCAATTCGGCCAGAGGCTAGGATAACGCCTTCGCCGCGTAAAGCGGCTATTTCAACTTGCAGACGTTATAGATTAGCTGCAAAACTTTTGATCGGACGTGAAAACCCCTTCACGCAGGGCGCAACTGATCCCGTTGGGCATCGCAAAAAGCAATCAAGGACACCACGATGAACGCTAGACATCTTGCTATGACCGCCGCGACAGGCATTTCGGCAATCGTCGCCTTTTCCGCGGCGTCGTTTGCCGCTGAGCCGGTCACGATCGACAATTTCGTCCGTGCTGAGAGCGATCTGTATTTCAGCAATGTCGTCAAGGATGGTGGCTTTGGGAAGTTCTTCCATCGCCGTGAGCCGGCGACGATCGAAAACCAGTCCGTCATAAGACTGAATCGCGACACCCTCTATTCAGGCGCAGTTTTCGATCTCGAGTCAGGGCCCGTGACGATCACACTGCCAGACGCGGGAAAGCGCTTTATGTCGCTGCTGGCCATCAACGAGGACCACTATGTTTCCGCAGTATCCTATGGTGGGACGAGCACCTTCAGCAAAGATCAGGTCGGGAGTCGTTACATGGTGATTGCCATCCGGACATTCGTCGACCCCTCCGATCCGAAGGATGTCGAGCAGGTCCACGCGCTGCAGGATGCTGTTAAGATCGATCAGGCCGGAGGACCGGGCAAGTTCGAAGTGCCTGACTGGGATCAGGCTAGTCAGAAGAAGGTTCGTGACGCCCTTTTGATCCTCGCGACGACCATGCCTGACTTCAACAAGTCCTTCGGGTCCAAGGCTAAGGTCGATCCTGTACGTCACCTCGTCGCTAGTGCTGCCGCTTGGGGAGGCAATCCCGACAAGGACGCCACCTACCTCAACACTACACCCGAGAAAAACGACGGCAAGACAATCTACAAGCTTCACGTCAAGGATGTCCCGGTCGACGGCTTCTGGTCGATCAGCCTCTACAATGCGAACGGCTACTACGAAAAGAACCCATACGATGCCTACTCGCTCAACAACGTGACGGCCGAAAAGGGCGAGGACGGCTCAATTGATATTCAGTTCGGAGGGTGCGATGGCAAAATCTCTAACTGCCTGCCGATAATGAAGGGCTGGAACTACACGGTAAGGCTATACCGCCCGCGCGATTCCGTCCTCGATGGGACTTGGAAATTCCCTGATCCTCAGCCTGCGGATTAATTGCACGATTGCGAGCGGATCCAATGCGTGCAGGACCGCGAATAACCGGAACTGGCGCGAAGCTGACGTGCGAGATCATAGGCTAGGCTTCCGCTCAACACCAGGCTGAAGTCTGTGGCGGGTCCAGTGTTCACCACTAGAACTTTTCCTTCGTTCCCTCCTCATGGAGGACAGCGAAAACGCAGACGTGCGTTTCGACGTCCTGCTTCCTCAGCTTAAGGAGCCGATCGAAATGCGCCGGAGCCGGTCTCATCAATCGGGTGTAGATTCCTCCCACAGGGATGTGAGCGTCACGTTCAACAGGTAGTGAACCGATGTCTTCGTCGAGCGCATCGCGGAAATAAACGAGCGCCCCGATAATCCGAATAGGCTTCGGGGCCGTAGACCTAAGGTCCATGCTGACCTCAACTCTGCGCTCGGCCATCGATTTCGCCGACCAGCCTTCAACGTTCAAAAGCTCTTTATTGCACCCCGCCGCAGCCTCTCCGGCAACCGCGCCAAGCGTAATCGCTAACAAAAACCTGAGCATGCGCCCCTCCCTTTCGTGGCGGAGCGTAGCTCTTTTTCTGTTTTCCGCAACGAGGCACCGATGAGCCGTCCAGATATTCCTGTCACTATTTCCGGCGACCCGAAGGGTTTCGAGTCCGCTCTTGCGCGGGTGCGGGCGCTCTCAAAGTCGGCAGCAACCGACGTCGTCGCGTCTTTCGGCAGGATCAAGAACCTCGTGGCCGGCGGCGCCGGTCTCGTGACCGGGCTTGTCTCCGCCGCCAGCGTCACCGCGTTGCGCGACGCAGCGAGCGCGATCGCCTCGATCGGCGACGAAGCGCGCCGGGCCGGCCTCGACGTCAAGAGCTTCCAGGAGCTGAAGTTCGTCGCCGAGCAGAACCGGGTTGGCATCGACGCTCTGACAGACGGGATTAAGGAGCTGAACCTACGCGCCGACGAATTCATCGTCACTGGCGGCGGTTCGGCGGCCGAGGCCTTCCAGCGCCTTGGCTATTCCGCCGAAGATCTGAAGCAAAAACTTGAGGACCCGGCCGAGCTTTTTACCGAGATCATCGGCCGTTTAGGCGAGCTCGACAAGGCTGCTCAGATACGCATCATGGACGAGATCTTCGGCGGCGCGGGCGGCGAGCAGTTCGTGCAGCTGATCGAGGCCGGCGAAGCGGGCATCCGCGACACCATTAGGGCCGCGAACGACCTTGGCATCGTTCTCGACGAGCAGATGATCCAGAAGGCGGCGGAAGTTGATCGCAAGTTTAATATGCTCGCGACCACCTTCGGGACGAAGCTGAAGTCCGCCATTGTCTCGGCGGCGGACAGCCTTGCAGAGTTCATTGACGGCTTCCGGGACTTCCAGAACCAGATGAACAGCACGTTGGGCAATCGGCAGGTTGAAATTGGCCGGCGGCAGCTCGAGCTCGAAACTGAAATTCTCACAAAAAAGGCTCAACAGCGAGAAGAAGCTGAGAAGCTCTCCGACGTGGCAAAGAGAAATGGGTTCGAAGACAGCAAGAACGCGAACCTTGCGGGCTATACCGGTCAAATAGCGGCGCTTGAGGAAGAGAGCCGCAGACTCCGAGAAGAGGACGCCAAAATCGCAGGCATCCTGAACGACCGGCTTAAGCCAATGAACCGCCCGGCTGAGCGCACATGGACGCCAATCGAGCCGGAAGAAAAAGGCGGCGGACGGTCCAAGAAAATCTCTGAGGCCGAAAAGGAACAGAAGGCGATCGACGACGTGATCGCGTCGCTGCGCGAGGAGCTGGCGATCATCGGCCTCACCGATATCGAGCGCGAGCGCACCATTGCGCTTCGCGAGGCGGGTGTCGAGGCGACCTCGAAGGAGGGCCAGCAGATCTCGGCGCTCATCGACGAGAAATACCGCCAGCTCGCAGCTGAGGAGGCGCTGGCCGAGCAGTATGAGCGCAGCGAGGAAGCGGCCGAGCGAATGGGACAGGTCCTCGACGATCAGCTGATGCGCATCGTCGACGGCAGCTTCGACGCGAAGGAGGCGATCGCGGCGCTGCTCACCGAGATCATCAATGTGCAGACGAACGGGAAAGGGCTCTTCGGCTCGCTGTTCAGCTCCATCTTCGGCGGTGGTAGTGGACTGAGCTCCAGCTTCGTGCCGACCACGACGCTCGGTGACTTCCTCGGCTATGGCGGTGCGCGCGCTGGCGGCGGTGATGTTTCTCCCGGGCGCATCTACCGGGTGAACGAATATGAGGACGAGTTCTTTGCGCCGACCAGCCACGGCCGCATCATCGCGCCGAGCAAAGTCCCGGGCGCGGCCGGTGAGGGAGGCGGGGAAGGCGGGCGCACCGTCGTTGAGCTCAGGCTGAGCAAGGAACTGGTCGCCAGCATCCTCGAGCAGGCGGGCGACCAGTCCGTGCGCATCGTGCGCAGCAACGAGGAAGCCCGGGCCAACTATCGCCAGAACGGCGGGGAAGATTTCTGATGGCGTTTCTCATTTCTCTCCCGAGCGTGGTTTACGGCCAGGTCGCGTTTGATCCGGTTCGCATCCGCGATACCAACCGCATGGAGGGCCGCCGCACCGAGACGGCCTATTCGGCGACGCCATACTGGGCCGCGTCCTATTCCGCATCGAAGCTGACCACGGCCGAGGCGGCGCTGTTCGACGCCTTCAACATGGACGCGAATGACGGCGGTGTAATCGCAGGCTACGATGCGCACCGGCCGCGGCCGATCGCCTATCAGGGCAGCAACCCGCTTTCCGGCGTGAAGGCGGGCGGCGGGGTATTTTCTGGCGACGCGGTGTTGCAGTCGATAACTGACGCCAACACCATCGTCGTCTCGGGCCTGCCGGCCGGCTTTAAGCTCGCCCCTGGTGACTATGTCGAGGTGCGGAAATCGACCTTCATGCGATCGCTGCACCGGATCACTCTTGCCGCGACAGCAAGCGCAGCGGGCGTGGTCACCCTGAAGATCCGCTTCGGTCTCGACCTGCAGGTGTTCACGCTGCCGTGCACCGTCCATTTCGAGAAGCCATCCTGCATCATGGAGATGGATTCGGAGAGCTTCAGCCTGCCGAAGACCTGGCCAAACTATAATGTCCAGTTTACCGCAACGGAGCTGTTCCTTTCATGAGCGTGCTTTCCCCAGAGGTCGAGGACCTGGTCGAGAGCGGCGAATTCGCGATACTCGATCTGATCCGCTTCGATCTGCCCGGCAAAACGGTCGGCTATCACCGCGGCGGCCGCAAGTTCACCTATAATGGCTTGCTGTACCTGCCGAACCGGTATCTCCAGCCCGGTGACCTGGTGAGCGCCGTCGGCGTGGCCGTCACCACGCGGACCGTCGTCTTCTCCAACATTCCGGTGACCGATCCCGAAGACGCGGTCGCGAGGATCGAGGAGTTCAACTACCAGAACGCGCCCGTCATCATCACCTCGCTCGCCGGCGAACCGAACACGAGCAACGTCGTCGGAGTGCTGGTCTCGACCATCTACGAGATCGAGCAGGTGCGCTACAACGAAGGCGCGGTCTCCGGGTCCGAGCGGACGCTGACGATGATGATCGACCTGCAGCCGCCCGGACGCTCGGCGCGGGGCTCGACGGGCGTCAAGCGCTCGCAGGCCGAACAGCAATTCGACAATGATCCTGCCGACACAGGCCTCGAGCTCGTGGCGACGAATGCGACCATCCCCGAAGAATGGGGACAGGTGTCGCGCTGATCTCGATCTAGATAAGCTGCCTCCGCAGGCCGGAGAGGTCGATTGCGCTTCGGCGCGCTTCTCCGAGATCGGATACGCCATAGTGTCCACTTAAGCGTGGCGG
>Ga0228710_1012704_pt1 | contig 10337 bp, 13 predicted proteins | sample MedpolnodulmetaG_FD_177995 | JGI IMG/M metagenome (GOLD analysis project Ga0228710, IMG submission 177995) | Root nodule microbial communities from Medicago polymorpha collected in Santa Monica, California, United States - pink nodules | ecosystem: Host-associated > Plants > Roots > Nodule... | reverse complement strand
AGTTAGAAGACTATCAAATAACTGAAAACTGTATTCCCATTTATTGTGATAATACAGCTGCTATCTGTTTGTCAAAGAATCCTATCCTTCATTCAAGAGCCAAGCACATTGAAATTAAACACCATTTTATCAGAGACTATGTTCAAAAAGGAGTTTTAGATATTCAATTCATTGATACTGATCATCAATGGGCTGATATTTTTACTAAACCTTTGACCGTTGAAAGATTTAATTTTATAAAGAAAAATTTGAACATGCATTTTGTCTCTGAGTAATGCTTGCCTCTGAATGAAAATCAGACTCGGAACTCTTCAGAAGCTGTTCAGTCTTCAGACTCCCTGATGGAAACTCTGAAGAAATTCAGCCTCTGAAAGCCCTCAGACTCTGAGAAGGAATCTTTTGACTCTGAAAGCGTGCGGTAGTGGAAAGGGTTACAGTTAAGTCTAGTAACTCCTAGCCCACTAACTGCAGAAGTTACTTTTTAGCTCTCTGATGTGGTCTGTTTGTATTGGGTAATAACACATTAAAGGCAATGATGGTTATATGCTTTTAAGCAAATTTTCTCGCGCCCCCTATTTTCGTCATTAATGAGATGTCCGTTTTGTCCCCTCTGAATGTGAAACGATTTGACAAAATCACTATATAAATCAGTCACACACGTCTCACTCACTTTTCTACACTTTTCAAGTTTTTGAGCATTCTCTGAAAAATCAAATATTTCTTTTCTCACAAACTGAAAACTTAGAACCCTAAAACCTTCAAAGTTCATCAATGGCTTCATCTAGTTCTAAACAAGCATCTGGATCAAGCGGTTCTGGTCTACGAATCATCAAGCCTAAGACAATGGCCATCCCATATGAGTCTTTTGAAGTCCAGATTGAATCTCCTGTGGACTTTGCTTCCCTGAATAGGAACGTGATGAATATGGACGCGTTGATGGCAGTGCAGCAGATGTTTCCTTATTTTGATATGTTGAATGGACCAACATATGTGAAGCTTGTAAAGGACTTCTGGGTATGGGCAGAAGTTTATGACCTGGAAGCTGCTAAAGCTGAAGAACTTCAGGCTGTGACCAGAGACCCAAGTCTGAGAGGAAAGACAAGGAAGGAGATGGGTCTTGAACCTTTCACGCAAACAGAGATAAGATCAGTTGTGATGGGTATTCCCATAACCATCACAGAGGAATTGATCGCTAAAGCATGCAGGGTCGCCCCCACTGGCAGATTCCTCTGGAATGTCAGTAGAAATCATCCTCTGCTGGAAAGCTTCAAGTCTGTGGTTTTGAATGGAAATCAAGCAACCAAGCTGGTGGACATAGATGGTCATCACAGGATGCTTCTGAAGTTCATGACGGAATGCTTCTTTCAGAAGGGAGGAGGGTCTGATCAACCCAGTGTCGATCACAAGCTGGACCTGTATTTTCTTGCTGCTTATGACAAAATCAACCTTCCTAAATACCTCATGCACCATCTGTGCTGGGCAGTCAAAGAAGGGATGAGAGGCAAGAGAAAGCAGATTCCCTGTGGAAGATTGCTTTTAGAAATCTTGACTCAAGGCAAGCTTCTGGAGACCTTAAGAAGAAACAAACTGGTTTCTGACAAGATCCTCAGAACCAGAACTGGAAAAATCATAAATGGCAAGACTTTGTAGAATATGAAGATCATCAAGAAATTCTCTCCCAACGAGAAGGACTTGAAAGAATCTGCAGTTCAAACAGAACTGATGAAGGATTTTCCTCCAATCTATAAGGAGAGAAATCCTGAAGTACTAGCTGAACTGATTGCTGGTTTTGTCAAAGAATCAGGAGGTATCATTGTGGACGATGATACCCCTGACGTTCCAGATGAAGCCCCTCTTCAAGTCAGAGGAAAGAGGACTCAGACTGATGCTAGCTCTGAAGCCACTGGTGCTCAGACCAAGAAGTCTAAGAAAGACAAGTCTAAAGCACAACCTGACAGCAGCTCTGCTCCAGCCCCCAAAAGGAAAAGAGGAAAAGGAGAATCCTCTATAATCAAAGATGCAGCTTCAGAAGCTGATGCACAAGACTGGGATGCAGAAGCTGAAGAAGAAAGGGCTAAGAAAAAGCAAGCTTTTGAAGAGATGTATGAGAGTCCAATGTTTGTTATGACTCCTGAAATGGCCAGAATGGCTCAAGAGTATGCTGATAAGTTGATTGCAGACAAGAAGCAGCAGAAGGCAGACTATTTTGCTGCAAGGGATGCAAAGCTCAAATCACTTGGTTTGGAAAACTGTGATGAGTATTTTGTGCAGAAGATTGCTGAGGTTAGGCAGATTGCTGGATCAGTTGAGCAACAGGCTGTTGAAGAGGCCGAGGAGATGCTGGAGCTGATCCCAGAAGCTTCAGAAGCTGGTGCTTCATAAGCTGCTCTAGAGTCACTCCTCCCAAAGGTAATTCAGACTTCAGACTTACCATCAATCATCCCAACCCCTCTATCACCTTCAAATGGATCTGACCATGATGATATTCCTCTTGGTTAGAGGATGAAAATGCTACCCAAGCCTTCTCCACAACCTCAACAAACAACCAAACAACCACCCCTTCAGGAAGGACAGTCTTCAGCAGCTGTTGAAGGTTCTGAAGATCCTGAAGAACCAAACACTTGTGACCTACCCCAATGTGACTCACCCTTAAATATGTTTTCTCTAGAGAGACACTTGGGTGGTGAGATCACTAAAACACCACAAAAAGCCACTAAGTAAGTCCCTAAAAAGACTGACTCAGTAAACCAACAACAACCTCAACCAACTCATCAAATCACCCCCAAACACACTTCCACTCAAACACAAACTCAATCTCCACTACTAATGGCTATTCCAGAACCTGTTGTTGAGACAGTGGTTCCTGAGTCTGTACAAGTTACAGAGTCTAAACCATCTGTGACAATAACAGTTTTTGAACCAATTCAGAAACCATCACAAACCCTACCAACAACTATCACAAAAGCCAACCTTCATCTTCATCATCATCAATTCAGACCATCAAACCAACACCCCCTAACCTACTGGAGTCTGAATTCCTTGAGGCTGAAGGTCGCCAACCTTAACAATTGCTTATGAAGAAAAATGGGCAACTCCGAAGACCAGGGCATCTGAACTCCTGAACTCAGTCAGCAAGAAATGCATCAAGATTTAAGCTGCTGCATACAAGCATCATTTCTCAATTGTGCATACTGTTGAAGAAGATCCAACTCCTCTTCTGTACTTAGCCAATACTCCTTACTTCCCAGAGTCAGACTATGTGACAAGGGAAGCTAAGATGTTCAAGCTACTGAAGCAGAAGGTTCTGAAACAGCAGGAAGTTGCTAAAGCAAAAGAAGATCTTCTACTACAGAAGTAGTTAGAACTGGAAGCAGCTTTGAAAGAACAGGCAGCCTTGATAGCTTAGTTGATGAACAAACAGCTAAACCCCTAGAAGCACACATTTTTTTTTGTCATTTTTTTTGCTTCTGTATTTTGTTTTGTTTGTTTTTAAACTATGTATTCTATATTTTTATATATATACAGTTTTTATTTAGAGTCATCTTTATCTATGTTTTTCTTTACTTTCCTTTTTCTATTATGTTTTTTTTGTTAATGACAAAAGGGGGAGTAGTAGAAGTATTTGATTAAGACTCTGAGCCCAAGCTAAAATGAAAATTTATAAAAATTTCATTTAGGAGAATCTTTAATTATCTCAAGTTTTTTTTATGCTTAAAATGAATTTAATTAACCTGGATAGGACTTAGGGGGAGCTTACAAACCTCACCTTAAAGACTATCAGACTCAGGGGGAGTCAGAGTACAAACCTCAGAACCCCAAAGTCAACTTGTTAATTAAGTTAACAACAATTGAAACTTTTAATACGTGTGTTTGTCATTATCAAAAAGGGGGAGATTGTTGGAACAAAGGGTGTTTCTCAAAATCACCTTTTGAGTTTTGATGATAACAAGGTATTAAAAATTATCAATTGGATATGCTAAACATTTGTTCAAGTGTACATGATCATAATCAAAGTACTATTCATAAAGATTCTGACTGAACAAGTCAAAGAGCAAAGGAATTTTATTTGAAGCTTAAAGCGTCTGGAAGAATGCGTCTAAAGAAATGCGTCTGAAGAAGTGCGTCTGAAGAAACGAGTCTGAAGAAGAGCTCCTGAAGACACGTCATCAGAAGCAAGGTCATCAGAAGCATCTCGCCAGAAGCTACTTCACCAGAGTTGACAAAGTATAGTGTACGAAGTGTACAACCACGAACTCTGAGCACGCCTTTGCAACCACCATCTCTGTAACCTTGTCTCTACATCAAGACAAGAATAACAGTAATATTGCTGCAGACTTTGTTCCGTTTCAAGTGGAATGGATTTGAAATTAGTTCTTCATAGGACAAATATCAAATCAGGCAAAAGATCAATGGTGAAGAATTAAAGCTTCAAGCAAGACAAGTTGATGTAACGGCTAAATTCTTAACGTCTCTCAAAACCTCTATATATAGGGATGAATACTTGGAGAATATAACAAGACACTACACACGAAAGCAAAAGGCCAATACTCTGTGCAAAACGTCGTAAACAAAACATCAACAACTTAGAGAATTCTTTCAATTGTTCAAATCTTAGAATTCTTAAGTGTCTAGAAAAACAGAGTCTGTTCTGTTTCGTATTGTATTGTATTGTATTGTGAATACCTTTGATTGTATATCAAGTATTCAAAACCTTATTCAATTCTTTGTAATTGTTAAGATAAGTCTCTTTCAGTAGTGATTGAGCAAAGGAAGTCTCTTGGAGTTGTCCTTGAGCATAGAAGTCTCATTCAGGTGTGATTGAGCACAGAAGTCTCTTGGAGTTGTCCTTGAGCATTGAGAAGTCTCTTTCTTGTGTGATTGAGCAACTTGTAATCCGACATTACATTTTAGTGGAACTCTCCTTGGAAGTGCAAGGGGGACAGGATTACTTCCGGTTTGTGGAAGGAACCTGTATAACTGCTTGTGTTCTTTCTTTCTCTGTTCTCTTACTTATTATCCGCTACACTAAGACTCTGAACTCATTCAGACTCTGAACTACTTCAGACTCTGAACCTAAGAACAGTTCTTCAGAACGTAAGGAAAGAAAAGTTTTTGAGAACACAATTCAACCCCCCCTTCTTGTGATTTTTCTCACCTTCAGCGGTTAGTTGAACAAATGGTTCAGAGGCAACAACCTGTGCCTCAGCCCCAACCAGTCGAACCAGTAATACAAGGTCAACCTGAAGTGATCTTGATAGATCAAAATGATAATCCCGATGAAGTTGTTAGGAATGTCCAACAACAAAATATAGGAGTACATAACAATATAGGCAATTTGGTCGAAAACATAATGACCCAAAATGGTTTAAATATTGGCCTGCATAGGCCAAACTTTGTTTCTCCTTTGTCGAAATTGGTATTACAATCTGAACTTCCAAGGGGTTATAAAATTCCTAAGTTCACCAAATTTGCACGGGATACCAGTGAGTCCATTGTCGAACATATCGCAAGATATTTGATGGAGGTAGGAGACCTAGGAAATGATGGGAATTTGAGTTTGAAGTTCCTCCCCAATTCTCTAACAAAGAATGCCTTCACATGGTTTACTACTCTTGCACCGCATTCGATTCAACATTGGATTGAATTGGAAAGATTATTCCATGAACAATTCTACATGGGCCAATCTAAGTTCCGTTGAATCCATTGATGATTACCTCAATAGATTCAGATTGTTAAAGGCAAGATGTTTCACCCAAGTGCCTGAACCTGAGTTAGTCGAGATGGCCGCTTGTGGCCTAGATTATTCCATTCAGAAGAAATTAGACACTCAACACTTGAGAGATATGGCTCAATTGGCCGATAGAGTTCGACATGTCGAAAGACTAAAGGCTAAAAAAGCCAGAACTCAGAAACATTTCAGGAAAGAAAAGGTTGCTTTTGTCGCATCAGAAGAAAGCAACCAAGAATTCGACATAGTTTTTGGCGATGTCGAAATAAAGGAGGTTGATACTGCTGAGTTGAAACCAGGGCCCCCTTATACGTGTAACTCGTTAAGGCCCTCCGATGGGAATAATCCTGTCGATACAAGCAATGAAATGCGACGAGATTTATGATCTCTTAGTTGCCGATGGTCAAGTGGTAGCTCCTAAGGATGTAAAAATCCCACCACTAGAACAACATTAGAAAAGAGGATTTTGTAAATGTCATAACTTCTTGGGACATAACACCTCTCGATGTTCCCTTTTCAGGGATTTGGTTCATAAGGGTCTTAATGGAGGCAGACTGAAGTTTGGAAACAAGCCAAAGCCTCAAATGCAAGTAGACTCTGATCCCGTGAAAGATGCGAGTATGATGTACACTAACATTGCAATATGGTCGAAGCAATTATTGATGCTGTCGAGAAATTGTCTGTTGAAGCAAAAACTGAGGTTGCAGAATGTCAAATGGTGGACATCACTAAAGATTCAAAACACGTCGAAGAGACTGCTTCAGACCCTTAGTTCGACGAGAAGTTAAAGACAACATATCCTACAGCTGAAGAAAAATTGATTGATTTCCTCAATCTATGCAAGCTGAAGAATTCTGAGGTAATGCTCTGCCCTAGATGTAGTGATGTGTTTGACAAAGAAGCAACTGAAGGCCTCGAAGGTTCTATCCCAAAACCTAAGAAAAGGGGGAAATGGTCTGGTGATCATAAACTCAAGTTTTCCTTTACAAAGAGTTATATTGCTTTCATCAATAACTCTTCGACCACCAATTTTGTCAATCAAAGTGGTCAAGGAAAAGCTTTGATCCCTTATGCACCTAACCAAAAATGGGTTCAGTCGACCCATAAGTATGTGCAACATGGGAAGAACAATATGGTGAAAAGAACCACCACCGTTATGGATAACACCAAAAATGGTACTGCCTTTGAGTCGAGGAAGTTTGCTTATAGCAACAACTACATGGGAAAGAATCCCATGACAAGAACTCAATGGAGGAGGTTACCAAAGGTCCAAGAAAGGCATTTCTACAAGCCTTTAAGATGAAAGTGTTGACCCAAAGGGTGATCAGAGTGTGGTCAAATAAAAAAGAAGACCAATAAAAGAGAGGTTATCTCTTCCTTTAGTCGAAGAAGATCCTAATGAGGATAATGAGTTAGGATCGGGATTTACAGATTCAGAACCAGATTTCGATGTCATATGCAATTTGGTTTCCATTTTACCAGCAGAATATGATATGATATCTGAAGTTGATGATTCAGAGGAAGAGTTTGATCCCAAGGGCATGGGGGAGTACAAACCCATGTGCTATTTTGTGAATGATGGCTCTGAAGATAATTAGAAAGCCATATTTGAACAGCCTAATGATTCGATGAAGAGTCATCTCAAACCTTTGTTCATCCAAGACAAAGTAGACGAGGTTAGTGTTAACAAAGTGTTGGTCGACGGTGGTGCTGTTGTTAATCTGATGTCTCAATCCTTACTTAAAAGGATTGGCTAGATCGACAAAGATTTGAAGCCTCATAATGTAATTCTGTCAAATTATGAAGGAAAGGCTGGTCATTCCCTTGGTGCACTCCAAGTAATTCTAACAGTGTGAACTTTGGTTAGACCAACTTTGTTCATGGTGGTCCCGTCGAAGGCTAACTTCAACTTGTTGTTAGGGAGAGAATGGATTCATGGGATAGGCAATGTTCCCTTATCCATGCACCAAAGAATCTTGATTTGGAGAGATAATGGTATAGTCGAAAACATTGAGGCTGACCAAAGCTATTTTCTTGCTGAAGTAAATCAAATCACAAGGAAATTTTTTGACAAGAATCTAGAAAATATTGCTCCATGTTCATCTGCAAAACTTAACGATTCTAATTAAGCAGTTGCAAGTTCTGTGAAACTCCATCCAACTCATGGTTTCATGTGGGAAAGGGAGACTTTCGACACAGAATTTGATATGCAAGATATGAATTCCCTAACCTTAGGGAATGATGAAGATGATCTTCACATCTATGCAAGATGCTTAGAGTTAGATCACAATTATTTCTCCGGAACATGAGATCAAGAAGGCCTTAGTGGCTAGTACTTAGCAAAAGATGGTTAGGAAACCATTCATGAAGATACTATCGAAATACTTAAGTTTAGGCTTAAGGAAATTTTGGTCAATTGGCCATAAAGTTGATTGTATCTTTAACAAGGAATTGATGTGATTCATTTAGTTAAAATCAAATGGTAAAATTTGGCATTTAATTGCCTTAAAGATTCAAAAGTTTGGGTATGAAACCATAAGCATTGGGTGAAATCGAAATAGATGTAATTCTTGTTTAGAACCCGTATGGCAAATTTGTCAATATTAAAGTTTGGGGGCAAGGAATTATGTTTATTGAAGTTTTACTTACAAATTTTAGTCTATTTGCAAATGCATAGCTTTGTTGCAAATAATTACAAATTGTCAAAGAAATTGAGTACTTTGATAAATATGTCGAAATTAAGGCATGTATCAAGAATATAAGCCTATTTGTGTGAAATAAAAACACAAACATAAACTTTTGACAAAAGGAAAAAATTCGGCTTTGAGATGAAAAGAAAGATATACTAAAAGCATTGCCGAACCATTACAAAATTGGACATTGTTATGTCACAACACAAACACATAACAATGCCAAAAGGAAATAAAATATGGTGTCTTAGCTGAGAACAAAGCTGATACCAAGTTGTAGATGTCTGAGGAACCTTGGGTACCCACTACCATAGGAAGCCAAGGTCCAAACAACGGAAGTGTCGTAAGAACCAAGCCAGTTCAAGATTGAGGAGGCATGAAAGACAGAAGTCAGTCGTAGGATAGTCCTCGTCCGAACTAGGAAATGGAAAAGCTACATTACAGATACTAATTCCGTTACGAAGCTTGTAGGGAGGACAAGTAAACTGGTATCTTAAACCCGAGAGCATTGGCCAGAAACAAAGGGAATCCCAAGAAAAATGTGGACCCACCGTATTCAAGATAGCATTACGGCAGTTCGCAAGTTGACGATGGTTAAAAAGGTCCTGAAATACGGGGAGGACGTGATTGTCGGGAGGATTATTTGCAGCCAAAACTTCTAGCATGAGGTTGAAGTAGGCAGCCCCATCAGAGCCGTGCTTCATTGCTTTTCCTAGGACTTGTCTGATCCTTGTCAAATCAGGACAAACGCGATGAAGCATGAAAGCAGCAATTGCTACGTTGTAGAAGGGATTCCCACTACTGGATAGCCTTCGCAAAATCAGCGTTTAGACGGGAATGAAGTCGGATCAACAATGAACCATCGACAGTCCCGATTCAACGCCCTAAACGCTGTGAGCAAGGTGATGGTGGAGTATAGATGTGGCGCCAAAGTTCAAAATTGGGTCCCAAAGGCAACGACCTTTTTGGTAATAACCATAAGGAGATCGTTTTGAAGTGTTTACATTTTCTCAGAGACAAACAGGATAATGCCTTGTGAAACGCTAAGAAAGGATATTTTTGGGATGCAAGATCTTAGAGTTTTATAACGGAAGGTTGGCCTTGGAGCAATTTTCCCAGACGTAGGGACATTTTTCCTTTTAAAGAGGCATTAAACCTTTTGTTTCCTGGGAAAACGGTATCCCACTACCACCACTAAGAAGATTCCAGAGGACAGTTTGTGAAAACATTAAACACATGACTGCAAGAAACAATTTATTGAAGCCATAAACTGGTGTCGACTACTGAAATGTATGAAGCATTTGCAAAAATGCCAATTTCCTCCTTAATTGATGAAAGTTGTGTTATCGAAAATGGCATTTTTGGGGGGCATTTGTTAGCCTGTAAATCTGACAGGCTCATTTAATATGGTCGACATTTGATTGACCTTTAACTTTGCAGGAATCGAAGAGGTTTCACATATAAATTGAATAGCTTCGACAAAGCATTAAGCCTAGAGCGTATGGTCAGAATCTCGACAAAGCAAGGCTGAAAGGAAGTTTCGCGTTGAAGATAAGCAAAAAGCGGGAAAGCACGATTTCAAGCAAGGAGATGGTTTCCTTTTAGTGGAAAACGTGGGACAAGTAGTTGTCCAAGATGGAGGAAGTGCTGATCATGGGCTTAGTGGTTCACCATCTAGTTTTTTTTAGTATAAATAGTAGTTTCCAAGATGGAAAGTGGGTCGCAAATCATATACATAATTCTACAACACTCAAACTACCGGCGTCTAGGGAAACGAGTTATACAGAATGTATGTGTTGGAACAAGGGTGTTTCACAAATCACCTATTGAGTTTTGACAATAACAAGGTATTAAAAATAATCAATTGGATATGCTAAACAATTTGTTCAAGTGTGCAGGATCCATAATCAAAGTACTAT
>Ga0228710_1012702_pt1 | contig 10339 bp, 7 predicted proteins | sample MedpolnodulmetaG_FD_177995 | JGI IMG/M metagenome (GOLD analysis project Ga0228710, IMG submission 177995) | Root nodule microbial communities from Medicago polymorpha collected in Santa Monica, California, United States - pink nodules | ecosystem: Host-associated > Plants > Roots > Nodule... | reverse complement strand
ACTTTGAGATTAGAAACTGCAACGCCGTCTTGTCACCTCTATTTGACTTCCATATTTGTTGACGTTCGTTGTATACTTGCTTGATATTTGTCATGCAATGTTGTCTTTTGCTCTTCAAATTTATCAAAATATTTCTTGGATGCACCTTGCTCTTGATCAAGTCACGTACAATCTTCTTGTCATCCTCCTTTAATCTACAGGCAATGTTGACATTCTTAAAAGCAACAATACTTGTTTTTTTAACGTCAAAAGTGTGTTGATACCTCCTAGGATTGGTGCACCAATGATTTTGAGGCAAAATTTGATAAATAAAATATTGGATTTTGGTGTTTAGATGGAAGAGGGAAAAAAGATGATGATGAAATAGTGAGTAGGGGGAGCAGGTGGCTGTTTTATCTGATGAAACAGTGCCTCGGCAGTTAACTGCCGAGGAATTCAAATAACCGGCGGCAGTTAACTACTGAAGAATAGTGAAAACCTCGGCAGTTAACTGCCGAGGGATATATTCGTCTTTTATACATGTTTTTAAGCCTTATAATATGTGTATACAACAATTTTGGTTGTGGTATGATGAACTTATCAAATAAGCCCAATTATTATTGACGCACTAGTATACACAATTTGCATTCCTTGTGTTGAGACTATCAAAACCCTGCCACAAATAATCAAAAAGTAATTTTTTTTTTTTTTACACAATTACATTGCAATGTTATTTTTTTTTTTTGAAGGAATGCAATGTTATGTTATTAATTTCATTTTAAATTTTTTTTTTCTTGCTATTTGATGACTTATAAAATAAAAAAATAATTTTAGTATGATATATTTTTGACTTAATTGCAGTTTTAGCCACCTAACTTTCCCAAAGTTGCGATTTTGGCACCCTAAGAAAAAAAAACTACAAAACAGCCCCCTAAGTTTTGTAACTGTAGCAGTTTTGGCCCCCCAAGGCAAAAACTAAATAAATAAAATAACACGTGGCACCTCACTTAGGGTGCCACGTCAGCGTAGACTGAGTCAATATCAGCTTTGGAGGCTAAAACTGCTATAGTTGCAAAACTTAGAGGGCTGATTTGTAGTTTTTTTCTTAGGGCGCCAAAATCGCAACTTTGGGAAAGTTAGGGGGCTAAAACTGCAATTAAGCCTATATTTTTTTTGAAGTATGTAAGTTATTTAGCATGAATTGTTTTAGATGTTTTTGATATAAATACCGGATTAAAACTCATGCAATTTTAGACATTCTTTTTTTTTTTTTTTAACATGAGCCATCTAGTTTAGTTTGAAGATTGAGCTTGTATACATTATGTTAATTTGTATTGCTATTTTTTTTGTTTGAAATTTTACAAGTATTCGATTGATGTCCCCGTGATCAAGTGCCTACGACGAGTCAACTAACGAGCCAATTTTTAAATTTCGTCCTTCAATTATAGCTTTTGATGTGAATAAAATTAGCCACACCTAAAACAAAATCCTGGACCCGCCCCTGTCAAGAGACATGATTTAAATCCCAATAGAGACAATTATAAAATGATCATATTTGTTGTCAGTTATTTTATCAGGTATCCTCCTCTATTTTAATTTTACCAAAGAAATCTTAAGCATAATAAATTATTGGGAATTTGAGAAAAAAAAGTGAGTAAAAATCCAATAAATAAAAGTAATCTGTCTATATTTGTTTAGATTGATCATTTCTTAATTTTTGAGTCCAAATTTAAAAGGATCAAAGATCATGAAGAGTGTGGTGATCAATACAAATTAAAATATAATGGAGAAATATATATGTATATAAATGATAAAATTAGAAGAAATAAATTAAAAACTAAAAAATGATATTTTTTTGGGATAATTATTTTGTACAAATATGACGGTTATGGCGGAATGGATGGTCAGATGGAGTACCCATTATAATGTCATCCCTTGAATTTCTCAAAAAAAAATGTCATCCCTTGAAAAAATATTGTACTTGTTTTATTCAACTTTAAATATTTTTTTCTATGGGATCCAATTTTGAATAATGAAAGCTCGAGAAAAATAGGGTACAATTTCAACAAACACCATTGCATTCATTGAAATAGTAACGGTCAATAGCTTAACTCATCACTCAAGAAGAATCCATTTTCATCTTCATCATCTTCCTATCAAATAAATAATGATTTTTTGACCTAATAAATAATAATCTTCACAGTATACGATGTATGATCCGTTTGCTATGTTTTTTCTTGGTTCCATCATGTTTATGTCATATCATACGTAGAAGAGAAGACCTCTGTAACTTTCATTTGGTGTGTACATATACGTTGAAGAGTAAACCTTTGTAAGACTGTAACTTTCATTTGGTGTGTCCATATTAATACACGTCATAGTTCTGATTCTAACGATGGTAATAATGGAAAACTAGCTGCGTCATCCGTGGAACCCTTTCATGCATACATTGATACAAATAATTTGTTTGAAATAAACACGTGTGTTTAAATCTTGAAAAAGAAAGAAGAGAACAAGTGAAAAAATAGCGATGATTAGTTTTTTATTTTATTTTTAAGGAATTAGTTTTACATACAAAGAAAACTACATTTTTCAGCATTTTTGGGCTGATTATTTTTTACAAAAATATTCTTAATTTTTAATACAAATAACACATGTAATTAATAGATAAGAATAAATTTAAATATTAAAACAAATATAACAAACACGATATGAATATATACATTTTTGTTTTCTTCCTTTATCATTTAAAAAATGTAACAAACTAGATGAGTATATTTACAGGCTTAAATATGTTTTTCGTCCCTGTAATTTGGACGCGTTTTAGTTTTCGTCCTTGCAAAACAAAAAATTCAAAAATATCCCGCAAAAAACTTTTTGTTTTAAAAAGATCTTTGTCCCCACTATTTAGCTGATTTGACATGGTTTTGACAATATAATATTAAATTTTTAAAAATATTTTTAAAATTCTGAAAATCATTTTGAAAATTAAAAAATATGAAAATAAATTTAAAAAACAATTTAAAAATATTAAAATAATTTTCTGAATTTTTTTCTTGCATAATTTTAAAAAAACAATAATTTTTTGAATATTATTTATTCTGAAATTTCTAAAAATAACTTTTCGAAAAAAATGATTTCTTTTTTTAAAATTAAATTTTTTGTAAAAGAACAAGAATTTATAATTTTTTTAAAAATTATATTTTATTTTCAAAAATTATAAATTTTCAGATGATGTAATTTAAAAAAAATATTAATTTCCAGATTTTAATTTTCAAAAATTTATATTCAGATTTAAAGAAAATATATAATTTTCCATTTTTTTCATATTTAAAAAAAAAGTTTAAAATTATATAATCGGAAATTTTTTAATTTTTTAAAATTATTTATCAGATTTTTTAATTTCGAAAAATAATTTTGAGAATTTTAAAAATGTTTTTTAAAATTTAATATTATGTGGCATGCCACGTCAGTGCCACGTGGTAAAAGTTGCACAGTCAGCAACTGCCACGTAGCCAAAACCATGCCAATTCAGCGTTTTGGTGGGGTCAGGGACCTTTTTAAAACAAAAAATTTTGCAGGGATGTTTTTCAATTTTTTTTTTGCAGGGACGAAAATCAAAACGTGCCCAAATTACAAGGACGAAAAACATATTTAACTTACTTTTTCATCATTCCAATTATACCCTTAAACAACTTTTTCTATAATAAAATTGTTGTTGATGTCATTAAAAAAAGAATTTAGATTATACTTTTTTGTTATATTGTATTATTGTCGGTATCTTTGAAATAGATAATCATGGTTAGTTTGATTTTTTTATAACTTGAAAGCAATAAACATTTATATTTTTTTTTAGTTTTAATCAACATAAAAAACACCGTTAATAATTTTCAAATGTTAGCGCAATAAAAAAAGCAGAAAGACGGAACGTCTTTTCGCCAGTATTCTATAATGTTATAACTATCGACAATCCTCCTAAAAAAACATCGTCGATCAAATATATAAATTAAACAAACATAATTTAATTATTTATGTTTGTTTTATAAGAATTTGATTATTGTATAATATATTTAATTTGATTCTTCGTGCATACAAACAAAGTTAGAGTAAAAAATTTATTTTTATAAATTTATTTTATTAGTGGTTAGTGTTGAAACTGATAGTCCGTGCTTGTCTGTCCACTCTTTTTATTGCGCTAACGCATGTAAATTATTAACAATATTTTTTATAAAATTAGTTAGGTTTTGATTGAAATTATCATATAGATGTTTGCGATTTTAAATTGTAACATTTCTTCATATTTACTTCTCTTGAAATTTGTCTTGTATTCTCTTCTGATTTACTTCCTTTTCTTCTTCAAAGCTTTCACAGGTATCATTTCTTCAATTAAATCTTTATTTAAATATTTATTTATTATTAATTTTGAGGGCGGGGGTGAGGAAGTTAGGAAAATAGTTGGATTAAATGTGATACAATATGTTTAGACAAGGATGATGGTTGTTTGGGGGTGAGGAGAATCAGAGAATTTAATCTGGCATTGTCGAGTAAGTGGTCTTGGAGGATGCGTATGGTGCAGGAATATAGTTTGTAGAATAGGGTGTTAGTAGCGATGAATGGAATTGAAAGTGGGCGTGTGAGGGATGGTGGGAGGTTAAGATCAATTTGGTAGACGGAGCTATGCAATTTTTGGTCGGTTGTATGGATGGAGAGTGGGGGGAGGGGGGAGGCTTAGGTTTAGACGACTGTTTAATTTAGAAGAGAATGAGATGGTTATAGCTTTTGAGATATTTTATTTAGAAGGAAAGGAGTTATTGTTGTTTTCGACAAAAGGAGGAAACAACCACCCACTTGGCCAACAAGGTTCAAACATTGTTGTTTTCGTGGATGAAAGCTCATATTTCTTGATTAGTTTTTGTTTATCTTCGTCATCGGTGGCTTAATCATTTAATGTTTATAGAATTAACCACTAACTAGTGGTCATTGCTTGTTCGTTCATCGCGCATTTTAGCGTAAATACCTTTAAGTACTCTTTTTGTGTTCATGTGCACTTCTTATGCTTGAGAGACAGCTTGGGGTTATTGTATTTCATTTTTTCTTGTTAAAAAAATATAAACATCTCCTCATTCATAGATATCTTTCCATTATAATCTCTTTCCCTCTTGTTTTAAAACACGCAATATCCTCCTTAAAAAAATGGTTTTTTTAGATTACCTCTTAATGGATAGATGTTAATTTACCCCTATCAAAGAAAAATCTCATTTTCTTTATCTTTATTCTTAAAGTCAATTATCGTTTTTATGTCAAGAACATCAAACTTCTTCATTCGACATATGATCTCCACCTTATTTGTTCCATAACTTATTTGTTCCATAATCGAATCCTACTTGTCAATAAGGTAAATTACCCCTAATTCATCAAGGGTTCCACGTTTATGTCATATCATACGTAGAAGAGTAGACCTCTGTAACTTTCATTTGGTGTGTACATATACGTTGAAGAGTAAACCTCTGTAACTTTCATTTGGTGGACGTCATAGTCATAGTTCTGATTCTCATGAGTCATGATGGTAATAATGGAAAATGACCTGCGTCATCCGTGGAACTCTTTCATGCATATACATTGATGCAAATAATTTGTTTGAAATAAACACGTGTGTTTGAATCTTGAAAAAAAAGAAGAGAACAAGTGAATAAATAGTGATGATTTGTTTTATTCTACTCCCTCCATCCCATTTTAAATGACCTAATTTAAAAATGTACATTATTTACATAATGTTATAAATAAAAAACTTAGTGGATATCCATCTTTGATCTTCCACCTTCCTATAACCCTCATTAGTGAATGTATGGTTAGTGGTCCTTAATTGCTTTGGTCATTCATTTGCTTATTTATATCCTATAAATAGGACTCATGTTTTGATGTAAATACACACATTTAAAGAGAATAATATACAAAACTTTCACCTTCTTCATCTTTGATTTGTCTTAGGGAGGTAGTTGTAATTCTCTCTAGGGAGGTAGTAGTAATTATCTCTATAATTTTATTTTATTTTTTAACGGAAAGAGTATGTTTATAGTATTTGATTAATATTAATAGAGTTTATACAATGAGGTACATGATAATAAATAGTAGGATTACGGATAATACAACAACTCCAACAAGGGTGTGAGCTATCTCACTTGTTTGTCATATGTTGAACTCGACCTTAGAGTTTGAGAAGTGTGTGTTGAAGAGAATCCGACATGCTGAAATTACTTGTCCAAATTTTGTAACATCAACCTGATTATGGCGGAAGATGCATGTTATAATCTTTGAATCCAAGTCGACATCGAAGGCGTCAAATTGTAGAAGAAGAATTTCCAGTTGTACCTGAATCGCCCTATCTTTCTAGTGTTGTTGTTGTCATCTGATCTTTACGAACTAAACTTGTTGAAATGTTGTTTCGACTAGCTCCATAAGGTTACAAGCTCGACCTACTACATGAGCACATGTTTATGTGACATCTTGTCAAAACTTGAGATTTCTATGCTTCCAAAGGCTCGAGAGGACAGTTGCAAATCATTGACCAAATTCTCGCGAGAGCTTATGCAACGATTTGAAAATGGCATTAACTGCTGAATTATTTTCAAGAAACGCCTCATGAACCACATTCCAAAGACCAATCATATGCCAAACCTTCATAGTAAAATGACACTCAAAACAAATATGAGCAAGCTTCTTATGCAGACCACCACAACTCACACAATTTGTGGGACATTGCACTTCCTTATCTTGAAGCCGAACTGGGGTAAACAAACACCCACGACACATTCACCAAATCAAATTCTTTATTTTTGGCGGCACTTTTTGTCTCCAAATACCATATCGAAATCCTAACCTTTGAAGATAAGAAGCATTTACCAATTATTCCACACACAATCTGTAATAACTTGATTACAGTCAGTCATACACTGTTTTTCGAGTCACTTTTGATTAATTTTTTATTCTTTTTTTATTAGTTTAATATTTAATTTAGAGTCCTTTTGAATAAATTGTCATTTTCTTATTTATTGAGTCAAGAAGTGTGTTATTACCTATTATTACTATGGATCAATGACTACATGAGATAACAAAGGTATTACATACTTTGAAGTGATGAAGAGTGAAGTTAAAATGACAAAATCATGGCTTATTATAATGGGCAATGTGCTTGGTGAATTAGAGTTTTACTTTTCCCACCCTGTTGCCTTCTCACGCGCCCTGCAAAAATGACTAAATTACCCTCCGGAAAACAAAATCCGGACAACTAACACCTGGACCGTGGAGTCTTGAGTGGTTAAGCGATCAACATCATGGTGATGCTGGAAGCTGTGTGGGATTGTGATAGTAATAAGAGTCCAGGTCCGGATGGAATTAATTTTGGTTTCATTAAGGAGTTTTGGCTTGACATGAAGGATGAGATTATGCGCTTTGTGTTTGAATTCCACCGCAATGCGAAATTATCCAAATGTATCAATACTACTTTCATTGCCCTCATTCCTAAGGTAGATAGTCCTCTGAAGCTCATTGATTTTCGTCCTATCTCTCTGGTGGGGAGTCTTTATAAGATTTTGGCTAAGCTGTTAGCTAATAGATTGAGGGGGGTCATTGGTTCTGTTGTTCCTGAGTCCCAGTCAGATTTTGTCAAAAAATAGACAAATTCTTGACGGTATTTTGATTGCTAATGAAGTTGTCGATGAAGCTCGTAAATCTAAAAAAGAGCTTATGCTGTTTAAGGTGAACTTTGAAAAGGCATATGATTCGGTGGATTGGGGTTATTTGGACTCTGTCATGGGTTGTATGTCTTTTCCTGTTCTATGGAGAAAATGGATCAGAGAATGTGTCTGCATTGCCACATCGTTTGTTTTAGTTAATGGCAGTCCAGCTGATGATTTCCCATTGACGAGAGGATTAAGGCAAGGTGACCCTTTGTCTCCTTTTCTGTTCTTGTTGGCGGCGGAGGGAGTTAATGTTGTGATGAATTCTTTGGTTGAGGCTTGGTTCTTCTCTGGCTATAGCATTGGGGATGTCAATCCGGTTGTTGTTTCCCACCTCCAATTTGCTGATGACACCTTATTGTTAGGTACAAAAAGTTGGGCCAATGTTCGTGCCTTAAGGGTGGCCCTTGTTATTTTCGGGGCTATGTTGGGTTTGAAAGTGAATTTTCATAAGAGTATACTTGTTGGTGTGAATATTGCGTCGTCTTGGTTAAATGAGGCTGCTTCCGTGCTAAGTTGTAAAGTGGGTAAGGTTCCTTTCTTGTATCCAGGTATGCCTATTGTTGCGTCATTTTTCGGAGATCAAGGCTATTTGATTAGAGTTTGACTCACTTTTATTCACGATTGAACTTTTAATTAATTTTTCAAAAGAATGGAAAAAAGTTCAAACACCATTTTAAAAGATTAAGGGTTCGGGGGTTAGTTATATTCAGGGAATGTGTTAGCACCCTAAATATCCATAGTATCCTATGGGAACCTCTTAATTTTATTTAATTGATTGTGCTATAACTTGCTTGCTTTTAAAAATGGAAAAAAAAAAAAGGAGACCTATTTTATCTACATTTTTTATTGTTTGGAAGGACGAGTGTCCTTTGCCTACGTACCCGTGTGGGATCAAAACCTCGTAGTTCGGGGTAAAAATTCCGTTTGATTGGTTGTGTTTATTAGTTTTGAAAAAGGTTTTAGAATGAAAAGCCAAATGGCAAAATAAACTTGTTTGTATTTTTATGTTAAAAGAAAATGGCTTAAAGTATGATTAAAGTTGATTGCAATTTTGATTTATGAAATAATAAAAAAAAAAAAAGGATCACTTGACCTTTTGAATCAAGGTTTATTGAGAAATTTTTTTTTGTTTTGTTATTTGCATGTTTTTTGTTGTTTTTAAATGGTTGAACTAAAGTATAAACTAACGGAGCAGAAAAGTAAAGCATAGGTACCTTATGGTGGCGTTGGACCACCACGAGGACCTTTAACCTAAATTACCAAGGTAAACATGCACACACACACGCACACATGCACCTAAAGCTATTACATAAAAACCTATTATACATTCTAGGGTCTGCAATAAAAAATAAATTACATTAAAACCTATTTTTTTTCCATTCTAAATTGTGTGCAAAAAACGAAAAATAAATAAATTACATTCTAAATCAATGCGAGTAAAAAAAGATAAGACATAAAAATAAATATGTGAATGCTGATAAATAATAACATAAAGAATAAATAAAATGCAAGGGAAGTTTAAAATGCATGAAAACGACAAAAAAATGAGATGATGGGGGTGTAGGCAGTAAGCAGAAGGGTGCAACGATTGAAGAAAGGAGGGTATTTGCAAAACGTCATGTTCACTAACAGAAAAATTTGACGGAGGGGGTAAATTGATTAACGTTGTGCAATTTCAGGGGGGTAATTGATGTTTTGTTAATTTCAGAGGGGTAACTGACGAAACATACAATTTCAAGGGGGTAATTGCCTATTTACTCTTTATTTTATAGTGATAGGATTAGGGTTAGAAAGAAACTGAATTCTCTTGGCTTGGGGAGAAGGAAAAGAATTTGTTGCTGAATTTTGGGATTAAGATGGAGGAAGAACACATCTGCATTTTACAGCTTGCAGGTTTTGGATTGGAACAATTTTGGACTTATCACATAATATAAATAAAATAAAAATAAAAGATAAATATGTATGTTTTTTTGGATTTGGATGGATATTTATTTTTATTTATTTATTTAAAAAAAAAGGGTAATTAAATAAAATAAGAAAATAAAAAGAAATAATGACTTTCAGAATGAAATTAAAATAAAAATAAAAATTAGTCAACTAATAAAAGAAGGAAATAATAAAAAAAATAAAAATAGAGAGAAGAGGGCCCGACTCGGACTTAAAAAATGAGGTATTTTAAAATACCTCTCTGCCGAATTTTTTATTGAAAAGACTGATCAGGGTCAAACAACACGTATCAGTGTCTTGAGTCAAAAAATGGGGTATGACACCTATTGGTGGTAATCCTCGAAGATTGTGTTTCTGGGAACCTATTGTGAATCGTATAAAATCTAGACTGTCGGGCTGGAATAGTCGGTTTCTATCCTTAGGCGGCCGCTTGGTTCTTCTCAAATCTGTCTTGACTTCTCTACCTGTCTTTTCCTTCTTCAAAGCTCCATCAGGTATAATCTCTTCCATTGAATCTTTATTGAATAATTTTTTTTTTTTTGGGGGGGGGGGGGGTGTGAGGATAATAGAAAAATTACTTGGTTAAGTTGGCAAACTATTTGTTTAAAAAAGGAGTATGGAGGTTTGGGGGTGAGGAAATTGAAGGAGTTTAATATAGCTTTGTTAGGCAAATG
>Ga0228710_1012701_pt1 | contig 10340 bp, 10 predicted proteins | sample MedpolnodulmetaG_FD_177995 | JGI IMG/M metagenome (GOLD analysis project Ga0228710, IMG submission 177995) | Root nodule microbial communities from Medicago polymorpha collected in Santa Monica, California, United States - pink nodules | ecosystem: Host-associated > Plants > Roots > Nodule... | reverse complement strand
CTACAGTGCATTTAATAATATTTATACCTGAAAAAGTAGGGTTTCTCTGCTGCTGCAGAGAAAGGACAAAAATACCCCTAAAGGGCTCTGGTACAAAAAAGATTGGACTTTGACCAAAGAAAAGACTTTTAAAAAGAAAAAGACTAATTAAATAAAATAAAAACGAAAATCAATTAAGAAACAATAAAAAGGAAAATCAATTTTTAAATAAATGACATTAAAACGAAATAAATTCAAACGTCGCTTTCGGTAACTAAATGAGGTATTTTAAAATACCTCTCTGCCGAAATTTCGTCTGAGATGACAAAAATTACTTGACCTTTTAAAATACGAATACAAAACTTTTTAACTGATAAAGAACGAAATAAAAATCTAAAATACGAACAAAAGGTTCTAAATATCTAAAAATGAATCAAAAAAGAATTTAACTGCTTACGAAGCGAAAAAGATATTTTAACCATCTACGGTACAAATAAAATGTTTAAATACTTCAAAACGAATAAAAACGTGTAACTTGTCTAAAAAATAAAGCAAAGATTCGAACCGTTTAAAATACGAATAAAGACTTTAGAATACGAATAAAAATTTCCAATTGGTCAAAATTTGGGGTATGACACATATCAATCAAATTCAATGTCGATTGTTCTAAATATATTAAGACAAGTAGTGTGTAATTAAAATTTGTAAAAGTAAAAAATTAATTTATAGTTGTATCATTTCAATATTATTTTGTTATTTTATGATCTCTAACAATTGGTAAATAATGTCTATATTAAATATTATTTTCAACACGTGTACACACAACACACACACACACACATATATTAAAAAGGTCGACCACTAATGGAGTTGATTATAGCGAAAGAGGATATATATACTCTCACAATGTGACAAACCAAAGTTTGATTTCTAGCTGACAAAATACTCATTTTTATTTAGTGTCTAACATACATCATCTAGAATTACTTTCAATTGAGGGAACTTATGAATTGTTTTTGTTAATTTTGTCTTATTCTCTCTAAACGCATTCAAAAGACCTCTATTTAAATTTCGCTTTAGGCCTAAAAATACATTGGGCCGACCCTGCTTGGATGCAAGTTTTTTAAGAGGGAAGAATTATAAAGTGTTCCAAGGAATTTTGTATTTCTAGGATGCAAGTACTTGGAGCGATCTAAAAGTATTTCAAGGAATGATGGGGTAAAAGTGAATTTTGTACAACTACAAAGTGTAGTTGAATGCAAGGATAAACAATAAAATAATTGATGGTTAAATTGACATTATCATTTATTTAGAGTCTAGTGGAGAATTGTTGCTTGCGACTCAAAAATTGTGTTGGGACATGCTATCAAAATCGCCTAGCAATTGAAGTAAAACACTATTGTGTTTGGATGGAGGAATGTTTTGAGGGAATGTAATATTTTGAGGAAATTCAAATACTTTAAGGTGAATTCTATTGTGTGGATAATAATTTGAAGAATTTTTAAAATGATGGAAATTTATGAAGTATTTTGTTCAAGTTAAATTTAGAGAATTTCAAATGCCACTTAAATGTTAAGGATTTCAAAAAATTTCATTGTTATAATTTTTCAAATTTTGCATTTTGGTCCTCAAAATTTCCAATTTGACCCCAAAAAATTGTAAATTAACCCCTTAAAATTTTCAAAAATTATAACTTGACCCCACAAAATTTTTGAAATTTACAAATTGACCCCTTATTTCAAATTGACCTAAAATAAATTAAAATTTATAAAAGTTTCCCAAAAAATGATGACAATGAATATTTTTTTATCACTTCATCCAAACATAAATATTGAGAAACGAAAGTAATTTAATTGAATCATTTAAATTGCCTAGATGTCTAAATTCTTTAAAATTTCACAATAACCTCATCCAAACACATTCTATAAGAGATTTTTAGAGTAGCAAAACCGTGCTAGCTGCAAGACAATCCTAGAAAACACAGGCAATCAACGCGAGTATGAACCTTATAAATAACGATTCAACATTGGGTTTTGTTGGATTTCTAGGGTTTATCAAAAGAGAGAACTCTTAGGAAATCAAAGGCTAAGAATTGAGTTTCTTTGTGGTAGAATTTTGAACTGGAAAACACTTTACAAACATATTTGGAGAAAATCTTTAAATCTCACTACAAGAAAAACATCAATTTGGGACGGAAATTTCCGTCACACGGCAGTTGAAATTTCCGTCACAAAACAATTTTGGGACGGAATCTGAGAAAAAAATATTTAGTCGCAGATATTTTATTCTTAATACATTATTTATAGATTTAAGTCGTAACCATTAGTGAATTCATTAAGAGTTGAGCAACACAAAGGGTTGTTAATTAATAGGTTGCAATTGATAGATACTATTTTGGTTTCTGTTACAAGAGAAAATTCAATTTTTAGATTTATTCAATAAATAATGTATTAAATTTGTATTAAGAATTAAATATATCATTTATTAAATGAACATAAAAAGTGAACTTTCTTTTATAGCAGACAACGGAGGAAGTAAGTGAACTCATTAATCAAAGAAACCGTCAGGGCCAATAATGAAAGTTATATGTGTGGAAATGTTATGTGTCCCACACACATTGAGTAAAAAAAGTTCATATGTAACATGGAATCAATATAATTCAATCTATCATTTGTTTTACTTCTCATTGTTGTGAAGAAACTAAAATGGATTAAATTACTGAAAGCCTGGAGATTTCAGCACAAGGAGTGTCAAAACCCCAGCTGAAAGAGTCAATTACAAGAATGCCAAAACGGCTAAAACAGGAACAAAAAAGGCTACCCTGTTACATAAATATTCCCAAGCAAGGTAAAGGATTCAACCACCATGAATGGTAGGAGAAAACAAAATTTGGGCGGTTCGCTTTCAGCCACCAGTATGATTGAAGCTTAACTTTATCAAAGAATTGATTGAAAGAAGCTTCTTTTTGGTGGAATATTCAAGCATTCCTTTCAAGCCAGATCACCCACACACAAGATAGCCAAATAAGATTAAGAGCTGAGCGTTTGCTGTTAGAGAATCCACTAAAGGTGCCAAATTGATATAAATGATCTAACACATTTTCAGGAAACACTAAGTGGTAACCAAGCCAATGAGAAATACCATACCAAAGTTTCCCAAAAAAATCACAAGAGAGGAATAAGTGTTTTGCATCTTCTATCATGCCGCATCCACCCACACATAAATGCGCATTCGGATATAAAATGTGTCTTTTGATTAAATTTTCCGTTGTTGGTAATCTATCATGTAACAAGCGCCAAGTGAAGAGGCTGATTTTTAGAGCCACTTCCTTGTTCCAAATTTCAGTCATGTGTGTAACCGCCAAGTTGTTACTGGTGAATGTCAACAAATGATTATAAGCACTTGTGACGTTATAACTGTTGGAGGCATGAAAGTGCCAAATCCACTTGTCAGAATTAGTAGGCTGCAAAACAATATTAGATAAAATATCACAACATTCCCGCACTTTCTCTTCTTCCCAAGCCAACAAACGATGTCGCCACTGCCAAGCTTCACCCTCAACCCCCCACCCAAAAGAATACATTTCAGTCACCGTTGCCATTTTATTATTAGCAAGATCAAAAAGGCGGCTGAAACTATTCTTCAAAACTAGCTCGTCAATCCAAGGATCCCACCAAAATAAAGTTTGGGCACCATCTCCTACCTCCCGCCCAACATTATCATCAAACCAACTCCCACCTCCCACACCAGCCCTATTTTTAACATTTATCAAATTATTCCACCAAACAGAGTTAAACCACTCCTCCTCGACGATTTTACCTCCTACCTCTCCGTATCTAGCTGATAAAACTCTATACCACAAACTCTTATTTTCAACCCGCATCCGCCAACATCATTTACCAAGTAAAGCTAAATTAAATTCCCGAATCCTTCGCACTTCTAAACCTCCCTCCTCCTTTTTGGAACAAATAGTGTCCAAGTTAATCCAAGAAATTTTCCTAACCTCCTCACAACCCAAAAAAAAAAAACAATTAATGGAAGAAATGATACCTGCGGGAGCTTTGAAGAAGGAAAGAAAGTAGACCGGAAGAGACGACAAGACAAACTTTAGGAGAACTAAACGACCACCCAACGAAAGATTTCTACTCTTCTAACCCGATAATCTTGACTTAATACGGTCAATCAACCGTTGCCAAAATTTTAGTTTTCGAGGATCACCACCTATAGGCAACCCCAGATAAAGGAAGGGGGATCTGGCCAATTTACAATTAAGAACAGAGGATGCCTCTGCCAACCAAGAATCATGAATATTAACACCAACTAACATACTTTTGTGGAAGTTCACCTTAAGACCAGATGTCACCTCAAAGAGAAGAAGCAGAGCTTTCAGAGCTCTAATATTGGCCCAGCTTCGCTCCCCAATCAACAATGTGTCATCAACAAATTGTAGATGAGTGATGGAAACATGATTATTTGCTCCAACCTTGTAGCCAGAGAACAGACCAGCCTCTACTAGAGCCTTCATCATGACATTTAGCCCTCCAGCTGCTATTAAAAATAGAAAAGGTGAAAGAGGGTCACCTTGTCTCAATCCCCGTTCAAATTGGAATTCATCTATTGGGCTACCATTGACCAGAACAGAAGCCGAGGCTGTACGGACGCATTCCATAATCCACTTACGCCATAAGGTAGGAAAATTCATTTTTTTCATGAAACCTTCAAGGTAGGACCAATCAATGGAATCAAAAGCCTTCTCAAAATCAACCTTGAATAATAGTAAATCTTTTTTCAGGCACTTAGCATCTTCCACAATCTCATTAGCGATGAGAATACCATCAAGAATTTGTCTACCATGAATAAAAGCTGATTGAGTTTCAAAAATAACACTAGACATAACCCTTCAAAATCTATTTGAGAGAACTTTGGAAAGAATTTTGTAAAGACTTCCAACCATATAGATTGGTCTGAAATCATTCTGGCGCTGCGGACACTCGGTTTTAGGAATTAAAGCAATAAAAGTAGTGTTGATGCCTTTTGACAACTTCCCATTCCTATGAAAATCAGATATGAATCGCATAATATCATCACGGAGCTCCGGCCAAAAATCCTTAACAAACTATTAACAACATTTGGTCCAGGACTTTCAAAACTGTCACAATCCCAAACAACTTTTTTAACTTCCTCAACTAAAAAAGGTTTGGTTAGCTCACCACATTGACCTACATTAAGCATATTAAAATTGAGGTTTTCAATGCAAGGTCTTTCAGCAGCCACAAATTTAAAATGAGATGAGAAGTGATTGACAACCGGTCCTCGAATTCCTTCAGCGCCCTCAACAATAGTGCCATTAGCAGATAAAGAGAAAATGGAGTTTGCTCACCGCCTAGAGGACATGATGCTATGGAAGAACTTAGTGTTAGCATCTCCCTCTTTCAACCAAAGTAATATAGATTTCTGCCATTGCATGTCGGTGTTGATACGAGATAACGAACGAAATTCTACTAATAGAGAATGAAGCTCCTCAATTTCTTCCAGTAAAAGATCATCCTCCTCCCCTTCAACATCTAAAAAGGAAATACGATCTTGAACGTTGCTTAAGCGGCCTTCAAGGTTTTGAGTGTGATTCTGATGCCAAGTGTTCAGGCTCCCTTTAATCAACTTCAATTTTTCTTTAAGACCATAGCCACCTCAACCTTCAATATGATATGATTGTATGTTATCTCTAACAAATTGTTTGTAACCTGGTAGATCCCGCCAACACTTCAGCATGCGCCTAGGGCGAGGGCCCCAATTTTCTTCATCCATATACAATAAAACGGGGCAATGATCAGAAAGGCCACGATTTAAAGCATGTTGCATCATATTAGGCCACATAGCACGCCAGTCTTCTGACAGAAGAAAGCGATCTAATCGGCTCATAGAGACACCATCCCCTCTAAACCAAGTAAAATTTTTGCCACAAAGAGGAAGATCAACGAGAATGTTACTATCAATGAACTGATTGAAATGAGAAAAATCTTCAACAAAAGTACCAACCACTCTGCTCTTGCGTTCAGCGTGCGACCGAAAAGCGTTAAAATCACCACAAACACACCAACATGTCTCTTTAAAATTGCCAATAATTGTACCAAGGTGAGTCCAAACATCTTACCGCCGAAGGGGGTCACACGGTGCATAGACATTTGCAAGAGAAAAATCGGCCACATTTTTCACCATTTTGCCTTGAATAATAACAACATGAGTCAAGCTCCTAGTAATAATAACATCAACTTCTGTCGAGTCCAAAATAGTTAAAATACCACCGGAAGCTCCCACAAATGGTTTGTAAGAGAAACCGTAATTTTGATTACCCCAAAGCGAAGAACAAAGAAAATCATTGATACTTTTCAACTTGGTTTCCTGTACACATAAAACCCACGGAAGGTGAAATTTCACAATCTTCTGAATTTCCTTTCTTTTCTCAAAACTCCCAACCCTCTTATATTATAAGAAATGAATTTCATTTTGACCACCAACACATAAAACAACACACACAAATTAACAACCAATTGAAGAGGCCATAACATTTACTTGGCTGCCCTCAACGCCATCATCAACTAACATTGACTTCCTCTCCAATTTATTAGACCGAGAGAGGACTTGAAACATATTAGAACAATCACCCTTGAATTGTAAATTGATAGCTTTGCCAATATCTACAATATCTTTGCCACCTCCATTAGATTTATCATGCAAAGGAATCCAATTTTTCCAATCTTCCCAGATGATGTGGAAGATGATTTAATATCCAACTTTCTTTGTTTTTGCTGCCATAAGAACAAGAGGGGGCTGCTGATTTTTTGTTGAGTTTCTTGAGCATATGAATTAAAATTTTTCGGTCTTTGAGTGGCATACGAGCAATACGGCGAAGGTTAATAAGAGAAGGATTATGAGGAAGTTTATGCCGCTGATGCATTACCTTTTTCTTCTTTTTATGTGAAAAAACAACTCCAACGTCTCCTACATGATGATCTTTAATCCAATCGAAACTCCAAGGACCCAAAATTGATGTGGATTTTCGAGTGTTGGAACAAGAGGCCGCTTTTGTTGGATAAATTTTGCTTGCTGCACCAGAACATACACCATTGGAAGGAGCACGACCTTTTAAATCATTTGGCCAGGATCAAGAGGTGTAGATACCTGCTGCTGTTGTAAATCAAAATAAGCTGAGGCATGGCTGTTATGCGCAACTGAAGGAGCAGCAGAGGGGGCTGCTGTTTGCTTATCAACCGAGTGCTCCCAAAACTCCTTGAGATCATGAACAAGGGCATTAACAATGGGTTCTTCATCATGCAATTCGTCAAAGTGTTCCGAGCATTCAGAAACGGAATCAGAAGTTTCTTCCTCAAAACAAATGTCACGAGCAAAAACCACTTCTATTTCCTGCACAAATTTAATTCTATACTGCTTGTCATCAATCAAAATATTCTCCACCTCATTGATAACATCAAAACGATTTGTGCTAACTAAAATACGAGCAAAATCGAACCTCTCCAGATTGGTAGTGCAAGGATCAATTTTCAATAGTCTTCCAATAGATGATGAAATAAATTCAAGGAATTTAAAATGCTAGACATGTAAGGGAACACTATAAATCCGAAGCCAAATACCTCTTTCAGACACAATATCCTCATACAGGGACCAAGCACGCATATCAAAAAAGAAACAGTTAAAAAAATCAGCAGCTCCAAGGTAAACAGACATCATATCTTCTTTGCCGGGACAAAATAAAACCACATTATATCCTCCTCTAGGTAACACCCGAACATTATCGAAACCAGCATCAATGATTTTCTGTTGCACAATAGGGGCCTAAAGACCCAAAACAAAGAAATCAGATATCACAACGGAAAGAAAAGCAAAAAGAATCCTTCTCTTTACACAACACAATTTGCTCGCGCCCAACTGAACTTCCCAAAATACTCCTGCTTGAGTTAACTCACGCAAGTGTAAAAAAAAAACGTGACTTAATTTTACACATGCGTGACTTAACTCACGATTGATTTTCAAATTGCAAAAGTGGATATACATAACTCACTTAATTTTTATATGCTGTGAGAGTAGTTGACGAAGAGATACAAAGCCATAGGCTAACGCCAAATATAGGTGCTGAATTTGACTTGTGAAAATTTTAAGCCGAAAAAATATACAAATCTCAGTGTGAAACTATACTATCGTGACATACTAGTATTGTTCAATTTAGTAGTGCCATTCACTATCAATAGTCGTTGAAATTGGAATACTTCAATCCATATAGCATCCATGTCAGTGTCGAATTCCTAAAAAGTGAGTTATATATCACTCTTGCAATTTGAAAACTAGCATGAATTAACCCATGCGGCGTGAGTTAACCCACGCAGCATGACTTAAGTCACACATGTGTAAAATTATGCTATATTTTTTTTGCACTTATGTTAGTTAAGTAACGCAGAAGTATTTTCAGTAGTTCAGTTGGACGCGAGCAAAATGTGTTAGAAAAAGAGCAGAATTCAAGCAAAAATGTCAGCGTCTACAAAATTAGAGATAAAAGATGTAACAACATTAAAAGAAGTCAATGACCTGATTACTCAATATCATTATGTGCCTTTTTGTTATGTTTTTTTTTTCTCCCTATTGTCTAAGTGTTTTCCGTGAAAGTGGACCAAAGTTGAGTGCTACTAATTCACTCCGAAACGTATACATAATTCACATAGGATATACATAATTTAGTGGAACCTATATAAATTTCAACAAACAAAAAAGAGTTTCTTGTGTGTTAAAGTGTGTTGAAATGTTTCTTAAAAAGTGTGTTGAAATGCATCATGCACTACTAGAAAAAGCAAAATCAGAGAGGAAAATTAGTGACGAAAAAAATAAAATCTCTCACAAATTCTTTGGTCGCAAAATTTAGTGACGGAATTAGAAAGGGATTTCACGTTTTCCCTCACTAAATTTCCCTCACTAATTTTTGTTTTTTTAGTAGTGATGGGGTCCTTTATTTTTAGGTCAAGTTAACCGGTTCTTCCGTCCTGGAGAGTTTGAAGAGAGAGAAACTTGGGATAATAAAGGAGGTAATTTTATGGTTGAGTGTCTTTGTTGATAGGATCTTTTAAATTGGGAAACATTGTAAACACCTTGGGTATTGAGATTTCACCATTGGAAGGATCAAAAAGCTTCATTTTGTGTTTTCCCTTAGGATTCATTGTGAGTGTGAGTGACTTGAAAAATGGGTAAAAATTAGGTCTTGTTCTTTGTGAGCCGTTAAACTAATTTCTTGTAACCCGTTTGTATCAATTTCATCATAGTGGATTGGAGAGCTCCTCTCTCTCTCTCTCTCTCTCTCTCTCTCTCTCTCTCTCTCTCTCCCCCCAGAGTATGTCATATTGGACCGAACTGGGTTACCAATCTTGATGTGTTTCTTTTCATTCTTGCTTTCTTATCTTTGTTGCTTTGAATATGCTTGTGGTTTTGCTTTACACATAGATTTAGATCTATTTTATTGTTGTTGCTTGAGGCTACTTTACTCATTGATTACTACTTCCTTTGCTCCACACATCTTTGTTTCATTGGTGTGATTTTGTCCTAATTCACAACAATTGTTTACTTCTTAAAAGATTGTGTCGCATTTTTTTAGAAAATTGTAAGAGATAACCAATCAAGTTAATTTATTTTATGGAATTGTTGAACATATTTTCCTCGTTGGTAAAATTTTACAAAATCAGAGTTAGATGGTCAAACTGTTGGAAATTTAGGTCTACATAAAAATAGATTTCATAAACACATGTTCAATTATTATTAATCAATAGCGGAAGCAAACAAAACATTGAACATGGGTATGATCGGATCTACGACATGTTTGATTTATCAAGGATATTAAGAATTAGGTATCAGGAATACCTGGATGAAGCTTTGATGACAGCCTTCTCAACAACAACAACCGTAAACCGAGATGAGGTGATAATCTGAAACACACAGCAAGGGTTAGCGGCGGCTAGTTTGGTTCTTCCTCAACCGGTACCTTTATGCCTCAAGTTCTCTTCAGATGGGGAGAAGAGATAGTTTTGCCGTGTACGGTGTATTGGGGACCATAGCCTCTTTTATATTGGATGGCCATTAGGGTTTCCCATTATTCCGTTAATGGGCCATCCGGACATCCACTCATTGAGTCCATATCAACTAATTAAATAATTAATTATCCAATTAGAAATCTAATAGCCTTATTACTTAATTTGATCACTAATCAATTAAGACTCACAATTGATAAATAGCTAATATAATTGTTATTAAGATATTTGCCCACATAATGATATTGGAATATAATTAAATAATAAAATATTCCAACA
>Ga0228710_1012699_pt1 | contig 10342 bp, 4 predicted proteins | sample MedpolnodulmetaG_FD_177995 | JGI IMG/M metagenome (GOLD analysis project Ga0228710, IMG submission 177995) | Root nodule microbial communities from Medicago polymorpha collected in Santa Monica, California, United States - pink nodules | ecosystem: Host-associated > Plants > Roots > Nodule... | reverse complement strand
ATTCACCTTTGTTTAATTAATTTTTAAATTTTAAACTAATTATTCATCATACCAAACATTCTTAAAGCTTTGTTTTCATTACAGACTACCAAATTTAGTCACACAAGTATATGATTTGCAACAACTCCTAGATGACATCATGAACAATGCTTATATATGGTGAAAGGAAAGAGGTTTAGTTCAAATAGCCTTCTTGAACAATATAAAAAACACGAGTTACAACATCCAACAAAGAAAGTTTACTCTTCAAATATTTGAAGTTCTAGCAACTAAGTAAAAATGTATACACATAGATACATTTTAAATTAGCTAATACCTTTGTAATAGTGGGTTCAGCTTGTAAATGGTTAGATTGACATGATGAGGTTGAGACCATACGTTAAGTGCTCCTGGTCTAGTCTCCTTAGATTGATAATTGCGCAAAATAATAAAATAAAAAGTTACGATAAATAAGATGTTAATTATCATGTTACATGTCATGAACTTTGTAATGTTAGCATGTGATTTTCTTCAAAAGAATGTTAGTATGTGAAATAAAAATGAATTTAAAAACTTAAAATTTAATTAAAAAACGATGTAAATTACTTCCTAAAGCTTTGGCTTTGTTAGTTTATTACCCTATATTGCATTTAAACGATCTTTTAGGCTTTGTTTGAATGATCGATGAAAGTACAAAGGAAAGAAAGTAATAAGAAAGATTGTTGAAGTAATGAAAGTGAATAGAAAGAGGATAGAATGTGAGATGATTGTTTGGTTGTTTGGTATAAGTGAAAGTGAGAAGAAAGTGAAAGGAAAGAAAGACACAAATTTGATTTAATGACACAAGTACCCCTCACATAATTTATAACATTTTATTACAATTATATAAATATATAAATATAAATGGAAAAAAGAATTTTGTCCTTGTAAATAAAGAAAGTGGTGGTATAAACATTACATAAAAATGGAGAGGTAGTCACATATCTAAGTCCATGTAATCAAGCAATTTCATGAAGAACACGGTATGTAAACGCGGTGCAAAATGCTCTAAAACAAGGGCTAGTTGGTCTTTTTGCTAAATTCAATGTTCTCTCTCAACTTTCTTCTCGATCTGGTGCTGAAAGCTTTTAAATGATAGGGTCCACAAAAAGCTTTTAGAGAGGAAATTCTTTCCTCTCTAACATGCAAACCAAACCATGAAATCACACTTTTCCATAAACTTTCTTTCCACCCTCCCTACTATCAATCCTTCCACAGTTGAAACAAACAATACCTTTTAGAGAATGAATGGCTTTTTCCTGTGAACACCTGTAAATATATCCTCCAACGATTTGATATTTCGAAGATTTTTGTAGCTGCCTTGAAATTTCGTTCCTCGGCAATACGAAGTCCATCTTTGGAGCAAGGGTGGACACATATTGTTTTTGTAATTGATGATCATTTTTTTTATAAGATTATGCGGAGGTCTCAAAATGTTGAGATGATAGGCTAAAAATTCAAAGCATATAAACAGTTAAATTCAACAAAAAAAAAAAAAAAATATTTCTATTATTTAAACGTTTGATCTAATATTAAGTGTATAGGTTAATATTTATTGTTTGTTTTAGTATTTTTAATCTAATATGTTAGTCTTCAAAATTTAAGAATTAATTGTAGAATAAAACTACATAATTCAATAAAATTATCTAATGTCTGCTGTTACTAAAGTTCTAATAAAAGACAAATTGTCTCACGAAAATCAATTACATCAGACACATTTAGGACAAAAGAATAAATGCCAATTTAGCAAATCAATAATATAAAATCAATTCTTTAATAACAAGAACTTAATATATGCTTATTATTATTATTATTATTATTATTTATTTTCTTATGATTTTGGAACTCTGAATGGATTCTAACCAGAGCCACCTCACACACATGATTTGGTCAACATATCATGAAAATTTGTTTTATATAGTTATCGTGGCAACCTTGGTTGTTTTTTTTACTAACTGATTTTGGTTAATTATATGGTTTGGTTTCTTCCATTTATTTTATGTTTTGGTCAACTACAGATGGATAAGATACTATAGTAGCCATCCCCGTATTCGTAGATTGAAAAAGATGGTCATACTTAAATTCACACGTGTGGGTATATATTATGTGAGTGCTCGTATCCCGTTCATGCACACTCATTTTTGTGAATAGTGGCAGAGTTAGACTAAAAAATTTGGGATGGCTGCCATCAAAATATAACGTTTTCATCTCTTTCAACATCATTTATTTCTTTGTGAAAAACAAATCGATTTTTTTACTCTTCATCTTAACATTTATGTTGCAAAGAATCAGATTTTATCAAAGTGATACTCATAAATATAGTACTATACAATGGCGGGTCGATAAATAATAGACAGAACTGCACTAGAGAGAGATAAATAGATAAGATATTAAAAATAATAATCGGTATTTTGATATTTTTTAATAGTTTGTAATCTAGACAAAAGTTATCACATGGTTTAGTAAGGGACAAAAATTTATGTTTTTGTCCAATCCCTTAGTACTTGTAAATTATACATAATAAAACAAATTGTACAGTCTAATCCCCTCTTTTTTAACAAATTAAACAGAGTCACTATCATTCAGAAACTAGTTGAATATATAAATCAAATACTACCGAGAAACCAAACAAACATTGTATCATATAGAGAGTGAAATCAATCAACAAGGACCAATTGTAGCATATTTGAGGACAATGTAAAATCAGACAAATATATGCGTCTCGACACCGGTGATAAATTGAGAAAATGAAATTGATTGAATATGTATAAATGTGGTGTCGGTGCTTAACAATGATACATATCAAACATCAGACACATATTCAATCTAAAACATCAGTGCTAGATATATTCTAATTATTTCAATCCTATCAAAACTCTATAACAAACATAATTAGAATGGTACAAACATTTTTACAACTATACCTAACTACATTTACAATAATGATTAACATCTTTGTAGTGTTTTTACTAATAAATCCCTGATTTCTTTCTATGCACCTATGATGTTAAACCTTAACCTGATTTTTGATCTCCATCTGTTGTGGCTTGAACTTGAGCTGCATATTGTAAGTTCCATAGAACATCTTCAAAAGAAGGACAACATGAAGAGTCTTGAGCTATATATTTGGTTGTTATAGATATTGCAATTGATAATGATTCTTGAGAGCAAGTTGTCAACACTATTGGATCCACAATCTTTCTTCTTCCATCTTGACTTCCAAATGATGTCTATGGTTCACAACATGTTTTCAAGTCATTAATTAACAAAAAATTTAAATTTAAACATAACAACATATCTATAGCAGGGTTCTAAAATGAAATCTCAGAGACAAGAACTGTTATTCTATAAGAACTATAGGTTTTTTTTTTTAGTCAAGTAGCCTAGTGGCTAGAATTTACTTTTCTCAAGGTGAATAAGTGGGGTGTCCGGGGTTCGAACTCCGGCCCCTACATATAATAATGTATGTCCTGCCAACTAAGCTATGCTCACGGGGACAGAACTATAGGTTCTTATAATTAAAATTGTTATTTTAAATTAAATAAAATATAAATATAGATAAAAAAATATTAAAAATGTAGTGTAATTTGAGGACCTGTTTTGAAAATAAAATAAAGTAGAAATATAAATAATTCTTTTTAAAAAAATGTAGTGTAATTAGAGGACTCATTTTGAGTTCTTAATTAGACTTGTGTAAAACATTGGTAGAGTTATTCAATATCAAGTCACATCTCATTAGTCACAGCAGCTATTTGAAAAGATGTTTTAGGAAGTTATATAACAAGAACAATCAAAATCAACACTCAATCCGTCCTTTTTTATAAGAGTAGTTTACAAAAATCACATATATTAAAAAATATTTTTAGAGTAATAAATAGCCTCATTTCACGCTTTCCAAATCTTCTAAATTGTTGCATGCCAAATAAGAGACATACCTTTTCGATGTTTTTTAGCCAAAGAGGAGGATGAGAAAAAAAATCTAGCAGATAAACCACATTACCGGGTAAGAGCGCCCCCATTCCAATTAACTTAAAAATAAAATACCAAACCTTTTCAACAAAACTACATCTACAAACAAATGATCCTCCACTTCACGAATCCCTGGACACCATACACAATCCGAACACGCTCCGTCCAACGACATACCTCTAGCAGATAAACCACATTATCGGGTAAGAGCGCCCCCATTCCAATCAACTTGAAAATAAAATACCAAACTTTTTCAACAAAACTACATCTACAAACAAATGATCCTCCACTTCACGAATCCCCGGACACCACACACAATCCGAACACGCTCTGTCCAACGACATACCTCTTCTAGATAAATTCCCCTGAGTAGGAAGCCTACCAAGAATTAGTTGCCAAAAAAAAGGTTGAACCTTTTGAGGAGCCAAGTCCAAATTCCCCTTAGCCCCTTTCTAGTCGCCGCGCTCAATTCCACAGGAGGAAGAAGTTTGCCATTCTAGACAACATAAAGAGATTTTACCGAAAATACATTTGAGGATTCAAGGACCCCAAATCCATTTGTCATCCTCCTTTTTGATCCCACTATATTGCAAGAGTCTTAATAATTGAACCTTCCTTTCCTAATTTGTCATTCAGGTATTCCACAATATAATTGAGTTTCTTGTTGGATTGGCCCTGGTTTAGTGGCTAAGGAATTGAGCCACTCACAAGGTCATGGGTTCAACTTTCGCCGTAAATAAGGACATCTTTGATGGATAATTTATAAGTATATTTGTTAGTGTTTGTTGAGTCTTAAACTTTTGTCTTGACCTTAGTAAGTCTCCGGAACTCAATTAACCTATCATGTTTAGACGTTATATTTAGAACTATATTTGCTTAGTTTTTTTTATTTTATTTTATTTTAAGTTGTTGCTATAGCTTCCATAATACTTCGATATGCATTGTGAGCATATAGATTATCTAGTCATTAAAATGAACTTCATTAACGTCGCTGAAATTTATATTTTGTACTATTGTAGTATATTTTTTGATAGGCTTATGAGAAATGAGAATAAATTAAAGGAGTGGTTTGAGAAAGTATCAATTTAGTTTAGGAGGTGACTCAAACCACATTTGGGTTGCATTTTTTAAAAGTGAGATTTATGTTCTCAAGCTATTAAACGAGTTTGCCTTTGAGAGGGATATCTTCTTTGATACTTTAAAATAAATGGATGATATTTTTTAACGAGATGAATAAAATAAAAAATAGGGCGTCCTACTATCATTAGTTATTGTTGTTGTTGATTTTTAAAAAATTTATTTATGTCTTTATCTCTATAAATAGAAGAAATGAAAATGATCTAAAATAAATATGATCCAAACTCGTCTAGAAGCATTATTGAGATTAAAGTTTTTCCCTGAAAAAAAATATTAAGATTAAAGTTTGACTACTTGGGGTTGTATTGTTGCTCGAAACCTTCAATGCATTATAGTGTAGCACACAGGGGCAGAGACACCCCCCAGCTAGCCTGGACACTAGTCCGGACTCAGCTTCTACTTTCATGTTTATGCTACATTAGTCTTGTGAATGAATTTCATGAAGCACTTGACATTGCAAGCATTTGGTTATGGTTTTAGCCTTTTAATCTGCAGACACATCTAATAGCATAAAATTCTTACATCATATACCAGCAGAAATATGTACACTACCATGTGTGTTTATCTGTCTTATACTTTTATTATGTTTATATGTGTGTGTAATGTTGGTTTTTAGATTTAGTGTAATTTAACTTGTTTTTTGACAGAAGTTAATTAAGTAATTAACTTATTGTATATCTTTTAGTATGACACTGTCGAAAGATAAAAATGATCATATGATTATTACTAATTACTCCCTCCGTCCCACAATAGATGATCTAGTTGACAATGTAAAATATTGAATTAACATATTTTGACCGTATTTTTCTACTAATATACAAAGATAAACATTATCATGTAAGATGTTGGATTAGTCTCGATGAGTATTTTTAAAATATTAAATTTTTATAATTTTTTTTAATAGAGAATTAAAGATATTAAAGATTAAAAATATGCATTGATATATGTGTCAGAGTCAACTGTGTCAAGTAATATGAGATGGAGGGAGCAGTACAATAACAAATTAGTGGAAGCAAGCTAGCTAAATAGCAATTAGTAGTATTTTACTAATAAAACAGTACCATATATGATATATAAGAAGGTATTGATTATTCTTTGCAAATTGACTTGGTAAAATTATTTCTACTCCACTTTGGAAGCTTTTGATCATTACATATTTTTTCATTGAAAACAATCCTTTTGAGAATATATAACAGCTAATTAACTGGAGTAACATGACATTTCTAGTTTTCTGGCCACATATAGAGTTGTTTTGTGTTGGTATTGGCTTCATGGTCACGCAATTTAGTGGAGGCCCTTAGTCAATATTGCACTCTGAAATATTAATCACTTGTTTTTATGGACTTTGGTTAGAATGCTAGGCAAGGACATTTACCTTCTAATTTTACCTCTTACTTTTATATAGCAAAAAAGGTATTTACCTTCTAATTTTATTTAGCAGGTTATTGTAGGTTATATTTCATCTCTCTTATTTTAAATTGTACTATTGTTGAAAAAATGAAAAACATCTTTTATTTCGATTTATGACTATTTATATATATTATGTCACATATGAATTTTGCGATAAATTTTTTGTCTAGGCTCTATAAAATTCCTGACTCCGCCACTGGTATCACATGAATTCTTTTTTTTTCTTTTCAAATGAAGCTTATATTTAGAGATATAATGTAGTAACTAAATATAAGCTTAATTAAAAAAAACTATTTACTCTATTATTTATTTATAATAACTAAGTACTTAATACTTGCTGGCATCATTTTAAACACCTTACCTTTCCACTTGTGTGATCTACATAGATTTGTTTGAATTGAGGTTGTTGGGATAGTTTCATTGTCTGTGAGAACATGTTTATTTCACGCATGTACGCAAATAATATTTGTTTACAATGTTGTTGGGAAATTATTTTAATGGCTTAGTAGTATAGACAAACTTATATCTACCAAAAAAAGTATATTTGTATATGACAGACCAAAAGATTCATGAACCAAACATTTCTACAAATATCATAAAACAAAAATAAGTTGTGTGAATGCTAGTGTGTTAACATTGTGTAAGCACCCTTGAATCTTGATTCTTTTCCTAATCATGACGAGTCATCATCATTCAACTCATCTAAATTTTGTCTTATCATAAAAGTAAAAACAAATGATAAAGTGTCGAGACTCTAATTTTATCTGACTAATTCAAAAAGTTGAAATAATAAGCCATCACACATTTTATTATCTCATTCTTAGTGTTTTTAAGAAAAATGAATTTTAAAAATATTAAATTGATCTTCATTTTGATTGTTCATTTATCTCATTGGTTTATCTTTAATTACGAAAAAATTAAAAAATAATTATCACAAATAATTAAAATCCAAAAAATACAAAAGTACAAAATAGTAAAGCAAAATATTGTCTTCTATTTTTAGGGGTCCCAGTCAAGGTCATGTAGAGTTAGCTCTCACAAAATAGTTCGATCGTGTCATCTTTGCAGTTGGATTTTAGCTTCTTTTACATGATCCTAACAAATAATACATGGGTATCCAATGCAAAGATCAATAAATATAGGAGAGGGAGAGAATTGTTCTTCTACACCCCCTCTAAAAAAAATATAACCATTAACGGCACTATCCTCTTCCACCTATAACCATCTTCTTCAAATGCACCCATTTCACCTAAAAAGAAACATTTTGTCGTAAGAGTCTCACTTATTTCTTGTTGTTCAAATACCACTCATCTTCCTTCAAAAAAATATTAAACAACCAAGCAAAAATGTATACACACATATACATTTTAACTACCTACTAAATTTGTTATGGTTGTACTTAATAAGTGGCCATCTTGACACATGATGAGATGAGACAAGAATTAAAATGTTCATAGTCTTATCTCATTAAATTGTTATATGCAAAATAAGGAATATACTAAGTTTCGAAAACAAAAGAGAAAATACTTGTTATGACCTCCAAAATGAGCTTTATTAGTTCATCAGTTTTATTATATTTAAAACCTCATTTAGGACATTGATAGTTTGTTTCATGTGATTTAATAAAAAAAAAAGTGTTTATTAGTTTGGTACTAAATATTGTTTGTTTCATGTAATAAACCATACTTTATGGTTTTGGGTTTTGTTGGTTGGTTTCTAAGGCATTTTATTACGTGTTTAATATTTTTTGGTAAAAAATCATGTGTTTATTATTTTGGAACCGTGAACAATGGATTTTAACTAAAAACACCCACACACTTGATTTGGTCAACATATTATAAAAAATTATCTTTATTTTTGTCATGGTAAATTTGATTTTGGTTTATTGCATGTCTTAGTTTCTTCCATTTATTTTAAGTTTTAGTCAACTATCAATGGATAAGGTACTATATACTACTCGTCCCCGTAACTATAGTTTGAAAAAAATGGTCCTGTTCAAAGTCATACTCGCGTGGGTGTATATTATGCAAGTGCTCGTACATGCACCTATACACACTCTTTGTGTGTAATTACTCGTGCTTGTATCCAAAGGTGGTTCTGCGGGTGGGTGGGAGGGGCAGAAACTCATGACACTGTTTTTTAGGGCCACCTAAATTGTCTAATCATATAATATATATTAAAAAATGTACATAATTGTCTATTTCAGGAGTTTCATATTATCTCCTTAGAAGAAAGCAAAAAAAAAGAGTTTAATATTATCTCCTTATTAGCAAGTAAAATTAACATAATTGAAAATTGAAAAAAAATTCATTATGCAAACGGAACTTAAACTAAGGTGTAGAATAAACATTTTTTTAAAGACTTTGAATTCAAAGTTAGATGACCTTGTTCGATACCGTAAGGGTTTCCACAATTGACAATGTAATAAATGAATAATTGATAATTATTGAATCAAAAATAAAATTGATAGATGAGAATTCAATTAGAGTTGGTGTTGTTAGTAAGGGAAGGGGAAAGATAGAAGAAGACTAAGTCCAAAGACTTCACTCGTTGCTCTACTAGAGAGTAGCAAAGAGAGAGTAGAGACTTCATAAATTTATCAACATTTTCCTATCGACACGCGATCCAAGCTTCCTTGATTTTAGATCACTAGCCACATGTCAATTTGCCTCAACCAATTATGTTAGGACTTATGACAGGTGTATTTCCTCGTGATATTTTGGATCATAATGAATACCTTGTCAAGCACAAAAATCACAATGTTTAAGCCTTGAGCCTTTTCCCTAAAAAAAAAAAAAAAAAGCTTTGAGCCTGGTGCAAAACTTTGGACAACAAAGTAGTGGAATTATTATTGGTACATTTGAAGCTGGAATTATTATTGGTACATTTGAAGCTGTTAAATATGTATCTAAGAAAGTTATTAATTTGAAAAAATGGAAGTGATCGAATGTTATATATGTACTAATGTTGTGTCAATGTTCAACACTGACACATGTAAGAAATTGAAGACACATTCAATCTAAGTTCAACACCGACACGTGACAGAAATCGAACACACCTTCAATCTAAGAAAAGTTGTTGGAGTAATAAATAACCTCATGTTGCGCTTCCCAAACCTTCCAAATTGATGCATGTCAAATAAGAGGTAATGCTTTTTAGCCAAAGAGGAGGATGAGAAAAAATCTAGGAGATAAACCACATTACCAGTAAGAACACCCCCGTTCCAATCAACTTAAAAATAAAATATCAAACTTTTTCAACAAAACTACATCTACAAATAAATGATCCTCCACTTCACGAATCCCCAAACACCACACATAATCCAAACACGCTTCGTCCTACGACATACCTCTTCTAGATAAATTCCCTTGAATCATATTTAAAAATGTTATAGCTTCCATAGTATTTTAATTTTTTTTCTAAACAATGTTTCGTTCAATGTTTTCATAATTTTCACTTAAATCATGACATGAAATTATCGGCTGCAAGCAATCTCTTCAAGTTTACTTATGTTTTACTAATTCCTATTCGTGCCATGTTTTCTAAACTGCTTCTCGATATAAACCAGTTCCGAACCGAATTGAAACCATATTTAAAATTTAACTGGTTTTTTGTAAAAACAGTATTTGAAGGGATTTTAAGAGGGGTTTTTCAAAATTTTAATCCTCTTTACGGAAGAAATCTCATTGAAAACGGATCTTGATTAAATCATTAATCACAAATCAAACAGAAACTTGAAACTTAAACACTTTAAGATTCATGTGTTTACCTCTTGAAGAGCAGAATCTTTGTAAAAGAAATATTTCTG
>Ga0228710_1012698_pt1 | contig 10342 bp, 3 predicted proteins | sample MedpolnodulmetaG_FD_177995 | JGI IMG/M metagenome (GOLD analysis project Ga0228710, IMG submission 177995) | Root nodule microbial communities from Medicago polymorpha collected in Santa Monica, California, United States - pink nodules | ecosystem: Host-associated > Plants > Roots > Nodule... | reverse complement strand
GAGAGATAGAGGACAAAAAATGAACATGTGAATTTTTTTGTAGAATACAAATCAGAGCACAACCGAACATGATCAATTTCATGTTGTTTGGAGGAGGAGCGGTTTGAAATCCAAAATAGCATGAAACCAAGAGAGAAGAAGAAAGCATAACATCACTATACACTATTGTTGGGCATGTCAATGGTGGTGGTGGGAATTGGATGGCAGAAAATTGAAATGTTCATTGGAATTAAAATGTATGTGAAGAGTTGCAATTACCTGAAATGGAAATTCTCAACAGATGGGGCGATTTGTTTAGAAATTGGTTAATCCATTCCAAAATAATTGCACTTAAATTGCCATCAAAGTAGGAAGGGGTGCGGTTATTCCTTTCCAAAAAAATAGCATTTAAATTGTCATCAGAGTAGGAAGAGCGCATAACATTAGGAACATAATTTGACTTTAGATAAACATTAAATACACGATTGTGGACGGAAAAATTAGGCTAGACAATAGGACAGGAGAGTGTGATTAAGGAAACAATAAAATATGTTTAAGATTGGTGTGCTACCTAATACCTAGTAAAGAATTAAAGAAAAAAAGGTAAGTTAACTAACCAGATGATGATTTGCGCCTATTATTGATAGAATGGTGATAGGAAAAAATGTTTCAGTGATGAACAAAATAATTGTATTGTATTTAAATTGGTTACAGAGGAGGTAGGGAGCAATAAAGGTGTTTATTTAGCTTTGCATAAGAACAAGAGTGATGTGTTAGTTAATTTTGCTCTGCAGAACACGATTAATATAATTAGGAAACAAGTTTTGTTTTGTTTTACAACAAAAATAGGATAATTAGGTTGGAAAGGATTTTGATTTGTTTTTAATAAAAAATAGGTTTGTTTTGTTATTCATAAAAAACAGGGTAATTAGTTTAGTTTAGGTTTCATAAAAAAAAAATAAGGGACGATTTTCATAAAAAAAATAGGGGACGACTTTCTTTTGTTTTTAATAAAAAATAGGTTTATCTTGTTTTACATAAAAAAATAGGGTAATTAGTTTAATTTAGATTTCATAAAAAAATAGGGGTCGATTTTCTTTTGTTTTTAACAAAAAAAATAGGTTTGTTTTGTTTTTCATAAAAATTAGGGTAATTAGGTTAGTTAGGTTTCATAAAAAAATAGGGGTCGATTTTCTTTTGTTTTTAATAAAAAATAGGTTTGTTTTATTTTTCATAAAAAATAGGATAATTAGTTTAGTTTATTTGTTTAGTAAAATTAAGGAGAAAAATTAGGAGATTTGTTTTGTTTAAAAAATTAGGTATTGTTTTGTTAAAAAAATAGGGCAGATTTGTTTGTTCAAAAAAATAGAAGATTAGGTATGATCCGTTGAGAACTTAAAAAAAAAGGCCGATTTGTTTTGTTCAAAAAAATAGGAGATTAGGTGTGATCTGTTGAGAACACTTCAAAAAATAGGGCCGATTTTATCTATCAAAAAAAAAGGGTTAATAAGTAAATAGGGGTAATACAGTAAAATTGAGCATTAGGATTAGGTTAAATCTAGGGCAACAATTAGCTTTCAGGTTAACTTTAATAAATAAGAGATTTCATAAAAAACAGGGTAATTAGTTTAGTTTAGGTTTCATAAAAAAAAAATAGGGGACGATTTTCATAAAAAAAATAGGGGACAACTTTCTTTTGTTTTTAATAAAAAATAGGTTTATCTTGTTTTACATAAAAAAAAAAAGGGTAATTAGTTTAGTTTAGGTTTGATAAAAAAATAGGGGTCGATTTTCTTTTGTTTTTAATAAAAAAATAGGTTTATCTTGTTTTACATAAAAAAAATAGGATAATTAGTTTCGTTTAGGTTTCATAAAAAAATAGGGGTCGATTTTCTTTTGTTTTTAATAAAAAATAGGTTTGTTTTGTTTTTCATAAAGAATAAGGTAATTAGGTTTGTTTAGGTTTCATACAAAAATTGGGGTATAATTAGTTTAGTTTATTTGTTTAGTAAAATTAAGGAGAAAAATTAGGAGATTTGTTTTATTTAAAAAATTAGGTATTGTTTTGTTAAAAAAATAGGGCATATTTGTTTGTTTAAAAAAATAGGAGATTAGGTGTGACCTGTTGTTTGTTTAAAAAAATAGGAGATTAGGTGTGACCTGTTGAGAACACTTCAAAAAAAAAGACCGATTTGTTTTGTTCAAAAAAATAGGAGATTAGGTGTGATCTCTTGAGAACACTTCAAAAAATAAGGCCGATTTGATCTATCAAAAAAATAGGGTTAATAATTAAATAGGGGTAATACAGTAAAATTGAGCATTAGAGTTAGGTTAAATCTAAGGCAACAATTAACTTTCGGGTTAACTTTAATAAATAAGAGATATTATCTAATAATAATATTAATAAACTAATATTAAAAATTAGGGTGTTACAACTCTCCTCCACTTAAAGAATTTTTTCCCTCGAAAATTACCTGACTCAAACAAGTACCGACACTGTTTGCACATATATCACATACAAGGGAATACAAAAAAAGATTATAAACTTGGTCTGACTCGACTGACCTGCTCTGATACCACTATGTAACACCCTAAACCCCACATATCATTTTCGAATAAAAATATAATAATTATTAAAGCACGTAAGGGTGTCACACATCTTCATCAAATCAAAAGTACTTTATTTAGATTAAAAAAAACGTCGCAGCGGAATAGTTTTCAAAAACTTTAAAGTATACATCTCATCATAGTTTTCAACAAAAACTGAATACAATAGAATTCAAAAACATAGTCTAAATAAAATAAATCCCCAATACCTAGTGTCATAGATCAGACTCACAAAAGCGATAAGTAAACGAGTAGGCTCCAAAGCCATCCTCCAAGACTCATTGCTACTAAACTTCTTCTTCCTGCAAATTTACACCACAAGGGTGCAGGCGCCCAACCCGCCACTAGAGGGTAAGAATATATTCAACATAAGAAATGTATAAACACATGTATAGATTCAGATAAAAGAACACGACAATTACATTTAGACATGTATGCATCACAGTCAGATAATATTCACATTTAAACACGTATCTTTATTTAATAAAAATCAATAGGCATCAATCAACATCTTATATACCATACAAGTATCAACACCATTTAAGTATATCAAGTACACATTTAGAAAAATACAGATCATTCACACATAATCATATAGAAGCCCATCATTGAATTTCACATCTTTAAATAATTACGCATCTTAAATATCACATCTTTTAATTACACATCTTCAAATAGACCTGTAGTTATGTATGCAATGTCTCTAACTCGACTCTATATGCATGTGGTACTAGTTTTGGATATGAGAGTTATGTTACTGATTTATCCCCCATCTTTAAATCACATCTTTAAATCGGACTGACCATGAATGCATGAACACCAGATAATGACTCAACAATGCACATCTTTATATGACTCGACAATTACACATCTTTATATGACACATCTTTATATAACACATCTTTAAATCACACATCTTCAAATAGCACATATTTATATAACACATCTTTAAATCACACATCTTCAAATAGCACATCTTTATATAACACATCTTTAAATCACACAACTTCAAATAACACATCTTTATATAACACATCTTTAAATCACATCAATTTCACATCATCCAATAATTCATCTTTACTCATCAATTAATATCTAATTAATTCAATTCATCAACTAAAATATCAAATACTTTTTCTACCATTATACTCCCTCATTTCTAACTAGTGATTAATAACTTTACTCTTTTCTCACTCCTAAATATTTAAGAGATAATTGGATATCAAAGGTCCTACAGTCAAGGTTAACAACCAATGCCACGCATAATTAATAACTTTCCTTCCTCTCATTTTAGCTATTCTTTACTTGCTGTTAGAGACAACCCAAGAGAATTTAGACAATCGAAATTGTATCACTGAGATATTTCCAAAAATATCTATCTAGCGACAAGACGTAACCTTATGAACATACCATGTTTAGCCAAAAGGATCTGAAAGAAAGGAGGCATAATTTCACAAGTAGATATTTAGGATAACTTTAGATCATAGTTGATTATTCCTATCATGAACATTGCTACACGTTAATAATTCATATGGGTGCTATACTAATTACTTCATATCTAGTCATACAATGGAATAGACTAAAATAATAGAGATTGAATGCCACTTTGCCTAACTTCATGAATCTTAAACCTCTTAGCACTAAAAGAATGTAGTAACGCATGAAATCAAGTTATACTGGATCGATGATCTTGTTACTTCCAACTCAATTAAGACCAGAATTAAACATGTGCCATGTCAATAATTAGAAAGAATAATACATACAAAACTTCAGTTCATGAACCGATAAGGAAATAATGAATCGCGGCTTATAAACAAAAATACAAAAAAAAACTAAATCAAAACATATCTCAGTAGCAATCATCGTAAAACATATTCGCATAAATTCCTAGATCATGGCAGCGATTCTACTACTGGTTCACATATGATTTAGAAAATTAATCAAATATTAATCACGAATTCAACATGAAACATCACAATTCAAAAACGACAATTAAACATATAATCACATCAACATAAAGGAACACGGATTTAATCATAGATTCCTCAAAGGACTAAGAAAACAATGAAAATTAACAACCCTTCACTACCCACATGAGTACACAACCCTTGTGGTGAAAAAAAACTCTCCCCTTACCTTAGTTTGTAGAATTTGATAATCTCCTACAGTGAAATCTCTCTCTCTCTATGTTCTCCTTGCTATCCCTTCTTGCCTTTTCTCTCCACAACCCTAGTTTTCCTTTTTGATCTCTAATCTTTTCTTTGTTTGTTGTAACCCTAGTTTTCCTATGTTCTAATTTATTTATAATCATCAGCTAAGTTTGTTACTAATCTTTTCAAATTACTATCTGCTCCTCTCGAATTTGTTACTATTCCTTCTGTAACTACACACTCTTGCTATTCACACTCCCCTCTGCTTAAATCATTAAAGCACTGCTCAACTCACTAACTACACCTCTTTTCTACCCAATTTTACTAGTCCACCTCTATTCGCACTCTACTTTATTATTCTCTCTAAAAACTATATTTTCTCTCACTCTTTAACTGACTAACCAATCTATCTATTTTCTCCTTACCTATTCTTCCAATAAATACGAATATTTAAATTAATAATACCTAACAATCAATACTATTAATAATAATACTAATAAATTAATATTTAAAATTTGGGGTGTTACAATTCTCCCTCACTTAAAAGAATTTTCGCCCTCGAAAATTACCTAAAGGAAACAGTCCTACGTATGCCTGAAATTGAAACCCCTCACTTCTCCCCCACTTGTCACATACGAGGGTTGGAAAAAAAAAGTTTTGGACCGACTGGACCGACCTGCTCTGATACCACTATGTAACACCCTAAACCCTACATATTATTTTCTAATAAAAATATATTAATTATTAAAGCACGCAATGGTGTCCCACATCTTCATCAATTCAAAAGTACTTTATTTAAATTAAAAAAAACGTTGCAACGAAATAGTTTTCAAAAAAAACTTTAAAGTATACATCTCTTCACAGTTTCAACAAAAATCAATTTCAATAGAATTCTAAAACATAGTCTAAATTAAAATAAATCCCCAATCCCTATTGTCACAGATCAGAGCATCGACTCGATAAAGACTCCCAAAAGCGATAAGTAAACGAGTAGGCTCCAAAGCCTTCCTCAGAGACTCATTGCTACTAAACTTCTTCTTTCTGCAAATCTACACCACAAGGGTGCAGACGCCCAACCCGCCAATAGAGGGTGAGAGTATATTCAACATAAGAGATGCATAAATACATGCATAGATTCAGACAAAAAAACACAGCAATTACATTGAGACATGTATGCATCACAGTCAGATAATATTCATATTTAAATATAAAATTCCATCTAATAAAAATCAAATAGACATCAATCAACATCTTATAATAACATATAAGCATCAACAACATTTAAGAATATCAAGTAGACATTAACGAAATGCAAATCATTCACACATAATCATATAGAAGCACGTCATTGAATATCTCATCTTAAATAGTTACACATCTTAAAATATCACATCTTTTAATTACACATCTTCAAATAGACCTACAGTTATGTATGCAATGTCTCTAACTCGACTCTATATGTATATGATACCGGTTTTGGATATCAGAGTTATGAAGCAAACATATTTACCCAATGCTAGTTACCCATTTACGTTTCCAAGAAAGGATCATTTTTGTTAAAATTTCCAATTTAGAGTTTTCTCTAATCTATGGTTTGAGTCACGATTTATGCTAGTCCATCCCATTGCTTTCCTACGTGAAATCAATGTTTCTAAAAAAAACATAAAAAAATAGAACAAACTACAAGCTGTTTATAATCTATGGTTTGTGTCACCCAATGGAAAGTTTAACGGGCATTTTACCCATCACAAAAGTAAATAATTAGGTGAACTAATTTGAATGTTTTCAGCAAAAGTGCATACACACTCATACAAATAAACAAAAATGTGAAACCAATTAAAAGAATATTCACGCATAACAAAAATTAAGTATACGATTGCATTGCACTGAGGATCGATAAAACATCTCACAGATATAACAACATAACGAATAGAATACATCAACGATTTATTATAAGAATAAATAATATATCGAAAATTATGAATTTACCACCTCAACATCATGAAGAAGCTAGAGATTACATGCTCAAAATCACAACAACAAATTAAAGCATAAATTTAACATGAATTCATAAAAAGATAAGCAAAATAAAACCCTTCAACTACCCATAAGATCATACAACCCTTATGGTGAATAGAAACTCCCCCCTTACCTCTAGTTTTTGCAAAATTAATGATTTCCTACGGTGAAATCTTACTTTAGGTTCTTCTTGCTATGCCTCCTTGTCTCTTCTCTCCACAACCCTAGTTTTCCTTTGATCCTTAATCTTTTCTATTTTGTTTTGTTGTAACCCTTTTTCTCTAATTCTCTTCTCTACTTATAAGCTCTAATTGAGTTTGTTACCAATCTTTTTTTAGATTACTATATGCCCTCTAGGTTTGTTACAAATCTTTTTAGATTACTATCTGTACCTCTAAATTTTGTTACTATTCTTCTTGTAATTACACCACCTATCTATTCACATCTCCCTCTGCATAAATCATTAAAACACTACTCAGTTAACTAACTACACCTCTTTTCTACCCAATTTTACCAATCCACCTCTGTTCGTACTCTCTTTTCTTTTTCTCTCTAAAAACTTTATTTTCTTCCTAAACATTATTTTTTCTCACTCTTTAACCGACTAACCAACCCATCTAATTTCTCCTTACCTATTCTTCCAATAAATACAAATATTTAAATTAATATTACCTAACAACCAATACTAATAATAACATTAATACTAATATTATCTAATAATAATATTAATAAACTAATATTAAAAATTGGGGTGTTACAGAAAGCAATTCGTGACTTTTATGGAATTGGTCTCGGAGCGTGGGTTACTCTCATTTTTGTTGTTGTGCGACGATTTGATATGGTGTTAAGAGATAGGTTTCCCAAGATTATCAACTATCCCGTTTTTTATCCACCCATGCATTTTCTTATTGACAAAACTAATGTGCAGACAACTTTAAACGATTATCTCCCCCCATAACATCTCTTCTATCTTATCGTCACAATATCAGTGACATGTTTATAGATTTCCAAAAAAAATCATCTGAATATGATGTAATAAAATGTTTTCTGGTATGATACACTTTTCCTATAAACATGATTTTTTTGTTAGTTTTTCATTTAGCAAGTGTAAAATGCTTCCATTTTGGTTTTTGCAGATGCTCATTTACACGGGAGATATTTCCCAAATGCTAGATACTTCTACTACCAATGTGAAAATTGTGGATGATTGCGGTAACATATGGGACTGTGACTTAATTTTTGGTACTATTCCTTATGAACACTGCCGGATAGGTGGACAATGGAAGAGGTTAGTGGAGGCTTGCAGGCTGCGTGAAGATGTCAAAATCAGATTGGGAGCTCCAATGGCAGCAATGAATGATTTCATTTATCTCGATGTTGTTTACGATTACACCATGTTTATTTAATTTCTTGAGAACCTTGCAAGTGTTTCCTTTTATCAGATCTTTCTATTTTTTTAGTTTTAGATTTGTGAAGTATATTCCATGTTCCAAACACTATGTATTATGTTCTTACTCCATTATCTCGAAAAATATATTGAACTCTCGGTGCACATTTTCTTTGAGATATCCCTCACGTAAATAACATTTTCTTTGTGATTAAGTTTTTAATTTTTGGTTTTGATCAAACATATGGCCCTTATTCTTTTTCATTTTGAATATTCAAGCACCTGTTTTATAACTTAAAAACTGAATTATAAGATTAGTCCTAATCATGGAAATTGTTTAATATGGTACAGTAAAAACATTTGTGGCAATTTATTTTATGAATTGAATTATACTATTATTCTAATTCAAGTAAAGTATTTACTTTCATATTTGCGCTATATTTGTTTTCTGTAATATGGCAATTGATATTATGAATTGAATATTAATATTAAGAAATATTTTAATATGGTACAGTACAAACGTTTGTGGCAATTAATATTATGAATTGAATTATATTCTTATTTCCATTCAACTAAACTATTTACAAATATTACCTTCGATATGACCCGTGCGTTAGCACGGGTCGATGGTCTAGTTATTGTTAACCTAATAAAGCAAATGGGAGGAAAAATATTAGGTTAAGTTGCTGCAGACCTAACAAAATTAATAAATAAGGATAAGTGTAGAAAATATTGTCAAAAAAATAAAAGTCAAGAGGATAGAAATGAAATTGGTGCGATGCATTTTTTTAGATGAAATTTGTTAGGTTAAATTACTGCTAACCTAATACAATAAATGAGAGTGAAAATATTAGGTTAAGTCACTGCAGACCTAACAAAATTAATAAATAAGTATAAATAAGAGATTATTATTATTTGTCACTTTTAATAGTTAAGTGCTACTGGACTATTTTGTTTATGATTGTTTCAAGAAACTTTTTTATGGATTACTACCCCATGAGTGAGGAAAATAATTAGTTCACATGGAATGTTTACCACTATCGAGAATTCATCCGCGCTACTCATACAAACTACTCAAGAAAGGATTGGAATGATAACAAAAATGCAGCAAGAGGCCGTCCAAGGACATGAAGAAAGCTTAGACAAAATCCAAGTCATTGAACACTATGAAGATGGAGTTTACAAAGTTCAAAGAAAGGAATTGGGTTACAAATCAAACGAGAATGTCAGTAGAGCTAAGAAGTAAAAAGAAGTTCGCACCTCTAGAGGTTAAAAAAAGTAAACATCCTTAGAAACACGTAAGGAATATGAAGAGAACCACCCAATAAAAGAAGAGAAGGATAACGCCACATCATTTGAACCTCTATTTGACAAAGATTTCATTTTAAGTCTGAATAAACTACAAATCCTGGAAGAAAGTAAGCTACCATACCCATATCTCAAGAAGTTGAAGAACGAGGAATCTAATGCCCTAACCAGAAGCTGAAATGCAATATTTCAAAGACCTCAAAAGAAGAAGGATCCATGAAGTTTCAACTCCTACCTCTATGTACCAAATTCATAGAACTCATTCCAAAAAAAGGAAGAGGAAAAATGATGTGTTCTTTCTTTCATATAACTCACCCTAACAATGGTAGAGGTATCGAGCTAATGACGTTAAACAAACGCTGAGTAGGAGACAACTAATCGATTTATTTTTCTATGTAACTGGTGAGATTTTGAGCCAAATATTCATCCCAATCTTCTACTATAATTCTTTCTATATTAAGTGTTCCATGTGAATGTTATTTTTGCTCTAATTTGCGGTTGTTCTTTATGGACAATCAATCATGTTATATTACACACGAGACAATTTTCGTTGGTCCCTTGAGCCTTTTCAAGCCACACTTAATATTATTATCCTTTTTCTAACCCCTTTATGCCTCTATGCAATATTATCTTTTGTCGATACTAAGTGATGAATCATATCACAAGTTCTAAACCATAATTTTTTTTTTAATTTCTGTTGGAGTTCGATAAAATATTTTTAATAACTTGGTATGATTTGAGACTAAGTTTAGTGTTGCTCTTTGAAATTAACAACATTTTAAGTTTTGAGGTAGGGTACCAACTTATTAAAAAAATTAAAAAATGTAGATAAACCATATAAAAATATGTGTCTACAAAAAAAAAAAAAAAAAAAAAAAAAAAAAAAAAAATT
>Ga0228710_1012693_pt1 | contig 10344 bp, 5 predicted proteins | sample MedpolnodulmetaG_FD_177995 | JGI IMG/M metagenome (GOLD analysis project Ga0228710, IMG submission 177995) | Root nodule microbial communities from Medicago polymorpha collected in Santa Monica, California, United States - pink nodules | ecosystem: Host-associated > Plants > Roots > Nodule... | reverse complement strand
GCTTTAGTAGTTTTTCAAATATAAATAACAACCAAAGCTACAAGAGTTAGCAACAAAGGAGAATGGCAACCGCATTCAAGTATCTTGTTTCCATAATCTTCCTTGCTTTTGTTATCAAAGGTACGCTCTTATAATTCCTTTAACCACATTCAAGTATCTTGTTTCCATAATCTTCTTTTCTTTCATGTACTTTCTTATAACTATGCTCTTATAACTATACTTTTTTTTCCACTTTAGTTTTTGACCCAATTTTTCTTTTAAGGATCATGTGGCCAAATGTGTCCGTTGAACAGCCTTCAAATTGTCCAAACAAACACTGGGCAAGTAGTATCTGGCAAGCCTCTATGGAGGGTAGAGGTTATCAACAATTGCATTTGTGATCAAAGCCAAATAATGTTGTCTTGTAATGGGTTTCAATCTTTTGAGGGTGTTGACCCGTTAATTCTTAAAAAGATAGGTGATAATTGCCTCTTATATAACGGGCATTTATTGAGTCCTAGAAATATCGATGTATTTGCATATGCTTCGGATTCATCCTTTCCTTTTGTTCCTATAAGCTCTGTTACAGGTACATGCCATCAAAAAGATATATAGTGTATTCAAAACATGATATGGATTTCAAAGGATTTAAGAACCTTTGAATTCTCTTGAGATTGTAATTTTATATTTATTTGGGTGATGTCCTAAATTAATAAAAACAAGATCTTTATATTAATTTTTTTTGAGCTGTACGTTTAACTGTTTGAAGTTGTGAATTTAAATATTATATGATCTCAAATCAATAGACCTTAGTTATTGTGGCTTATAATGATTGAAAGTAAACTAAATGATAAGAGGATTTCCCTATAGATCTGAGAGATGCTGACATTTAGTGTTGTTTTGAATATGATTAACTCCGATGAAGAAAATTGTGGAAAACGAAAAAGAAACTACGCAAAAGAATGGCTTGATATATATATGGTTGGTGTAATTACTCGTGCTTTACGCATGAGATTGATGATTTTTTTTTTTGTTGGTAATTACTCGTAAAGATGAGATCTCAACTTTGTTGGCACCCTAAAGTTATCACCTATGATCATTTGCAACACTTTGGAAAAACAATTTCAATAATAAAAAGAATAAACATCGAAAAACTTGAAGGACTAGGTCAAAAACCAAAGATACAAGTCGGAGGACCGACAACATTTGCCTCATTCAAAATCTTATTAGAGATACTCAGAAGAATAAAACCTCGTTGAAGTTCAAAATTATAGGACCCTTGTGTTATCATTGCTTAAGGGCTAAGTTCTATGAGTTGGTGCCAATCATTTGTAGTACGAGGATTAAAAAAATATGCTATGTATTGAAAAAATAAGATAATTGGACACCACATAATTGAAATGACCAAAGGGAACAACTTGTAGTGGTTAACCTTATACTTTTAAACGGCAACCACATGTTGCCAAGGGTCCGAAATTTGTTTACTTGAATTGAACGACCAAGTTCTAACTAGGGTTAGCAGCCACTAGAGTTCTCACACTATCTCACTTTTTTCATAAATAAGTATGAGTGCTAGTCTTTAGTGATTTATAGTTAAGATTACTTTGGTGATGCTTCAAGCTCACCTCATTCTATGTTGAGTGTAATATATTCATAACTCTTCTTTGACTATAAAGTTAGCTTTTCATGTTATTATTTATGTCATCTTCCATAATATTTTTTGTGGTTAACCTCCTCATGAGATAAATACCTTCTCGTGGTTTAGACATGATGAGGTTATGATATTTTTTTAATTAAGATTTAAAGAGCTATAGCTTCAACCTTCTTTCAAACAAACTGTTTTAACGCCAATCTTTGAAAGTAAAGCTAGATCCCTTTTATTTTTAATGTCAAATTCCCTGAGACTAAAATGAGATGGGAATGGACATGTTGGTTTGATATGAGTTACGTCCCAAAGTACGTAAAGGAGAATAGAACAAGAATGACTACTTGAATTTAAACTAGATCTTGGAAATGCCTAGAGATGTGCCAAGATCTAACTAGGATTCTTGTCCTAGGCCACGACTCAGCCTCTCCCCTGATGGAGATCTACTGATGACCAACCAAGTAATATTTCATGTTAAGTACTTTGATTGTACCCCGAAAGGTGTGTTTTCTCATGCTTAACATGATGGATGAGTTAAAAGACTCCAAAGCCCACCAGGTTGCCATGTATATCGTAGCAAAGCATTGTCATAACTGACTCATTATTTAACCCATGCTTTTACCTTTGAGAACATATAAACCTTTTTAACTACTTTCCTAAACTTTTAATGTTTATAACCTTTATTTAATTGTTGTGACTAGTGGAAAGACGGGCACTATCGTGCCTGTCTGTCCGCTCTTTCTACTGCGCTTTCACATGTGATTATTTTATTATGTTTGTTTGTATAATTTTGATTAAAATTTTTAAATTTTTAAATATTAATGAAAATTATTGATACATTGATTTATAAACAAAATATTGTTAAGGCATATAACAAAAATTATTTATGAACTCAACATATTTTAGTTTGCCTGCATATAAAATAAAGATAAAATAATAATCTTTTATTATTTATTCTAATAGTAATTAATAAGGTCATAACATAAATGTATAAATGACATGTTATGTAAAAGAAACATTTCCATGATTGCGATAAAAGAATATCTTCAAAAACTATATTTTTCGTAAAGTCTCCAGCTTTTCCTTCTATTTTTCCTTATTTAATGAGAACTTTTGTTGAATTTTGAGAAACTCCTCTTGATAAAGCTACATATAATTGACCATGACTGAAAACATGTCGTGGATGATAGATTCCGACATTGGGAATGGTCTTCCCTTGTGACTTATTTATGGTAATAGCAAAATTTAGTTTAACGGGAAACTATTTTCTACTAAATATTGTTAATTCTGAATTCTGATGTAAACGGTTTAGAGAGGTTGAGAAAAACTAAACAATGCGGGAACGAAATATGAACTGTGAGAACCCTACTTACTACTCCCTTGTTCCTTTTTAAGTGTCTTTTTAGGGTGAATTTTTCGTTCATATTTAACTGTCTTTTTGGTATTTTAAGGGTGCAATTTGTCAATTATACCCTTTGTCAATTACTTTTATCTTTTTCAGTAAAACTACTTAATGCTATCTATTTGGGAAATTAAAATTTTGTTTTTTTAAACAAAGTTTGTTTGTTTTTTTAAACAAGATTTGTTGTTATTTTCAAATTTAAACAAAATTTTGTTCCAAACAATGGTTTCTTTTTTTCGATAAGGCCAAGAGAAAGGTTGGGTATCCGAGAGAATCTGAAGCATCCCAACTAGGTTGGCACCCAACAGATTTCCCCATCCTCTACCGCCTTTCCAATACGTAAATTTTATTTAAAAAAAGGGAAAAAATTACAAAGAGGGGGGACTAAGCCAATACCCTCGAAAGAAAAAGAAATATATACAGAAAACTAGGAACAAAAGTAATTAAGGAAATAAAGTTCGGATCCCATTCCTGTCCCTAGCAAAATCTTCCCCCAAAGATGGAGGCAACAAAGTGAACAACCCCGTGTCATGAAACAACAAATTCCTCCAGAACCACACTGTGTCATGAAACAACAAACACAAGCCGAGAATCATTGTTGCCGATTCCTCAGATGTTCCAATAATATATTCATTTGATGGTGGTCGAGAGCGGGTTCTGAGTGAAGTTTTCTGTAAAGTTTGTAAATTCTTTTTTTTTCTGTGACTTGGAAACAACCTCTAAAAATGGTGTTTCGGTCTCTGCTGCCTTTGCCAACCAAGTCTGCATAAAGTTTAAGTCCTTCTGCAGCACCAGATCAATCTTAGCATTATCCGGGGCCACAATGCTACTGATATCAAGATGTGTATTTTTTACGGGAGATAAAACAGGCATATAATTACCCTCGATATTATTTTCAATTATCTCATCGAAAACATTCTCAAGAGGCATACTAAAATTATTCTTTTGGAGTACAAGAATATGAGAGGTTACCATAGGAGTCGGTAAAACCGTGTGCGTTGCCTCTGATCTGACAGAAACTACTTCCTCCTGCGCATCATGTGTTTCTTCTTGGATCAGAATTGCTTCCCCTTGGTTCTGAATTGTTTCAATTTGCAATGAAGCGGTTGTTGTTTCTGTTTCTTTATGGCCGAAAACATGTATATCATGCTGAAGTTCATCATTTCTTTCCCTTTCCTCTTCCACAAGAACCGGTTCTGGAGTAATGGTTTGTGTTGCGCCAAAAGCCAGGGAGGAGCCTATACTTGAAGGGTTGTCCGTCCTTGGAACCCATTTAGCTTTCGTTATCTGTATATGCTTCTTCCCAAGTGTTATTTGTTCCTTGGCAGCTGATGTTTCCTTTATTGGTTCCTTCCTAGGGTACAATCTTCTGCAGACAGTTACATTATGCACGATATTCTGACAGTGAGAACAGAAATCGGGCATCCATTCATAGGCCACCGCAACCGGGAAAGCATATCCTTCCCTCTCGACAACAATTTCATGAAAAATCTTACGGGAGAAGTCCATATCGACTAGAATCCTTGCATAATGTCCAAACAGTCGCTTTGACGTTGCATTGTCGATCACAAGAGGGGTGCCCACCGCACTTGCAATCTCTCGGAGAGTCTGTTCCATCCAATACTGCTACGGTAGTTCTAGTAGACGAATCGAAACCTGAGCGTGAGTGTTTCGTTGCGTGTGCATATTAAAATCCTTGGACCACTCGAAAAGCCTAAGGACACCTGGTTTGAAGGTAACTGTGCCCGCTGCCCAGACATTACACTTATCCATCTCTGAAGCAAAGAAGAATTCATAATACCCTCTTCCCAGGGACATCATGCGCCAGGCTCCTGCAGTCTTCCATTGCTGCTGTAATTTCGATTCAATTTCTTTTGTAGAGTAGGACTTCTCTCCTTTGTTTAAAACCAGACGCCCCTGTAGGTTAGTCTTACAATGGTTTCAAGAATAGTTAAAATTCTATAAATAAGATAAGTAACAATTGTTAAAAATTTCAAGTGTGACTCTAGCATTAGTTGAAGCATTAACTTTGATTAAAGGAGTTGGAAGAAAGTTAAGTTTTTCATAACTTTTGATAAATGTGAAGTTGAAATTATTTTTATATTGACTTACAGTAATTAAAAAGTTGTGCACAATATTTAGAAAATTGACAATTGTTTGTTATGAGAGAGAGTGCGCAAAAAAATAGGAATTTGTTGGAGAAAAAGATAATAATTGTTTGTTACGGGAGAAACATAACATATTAAATTTATTGGAAAGATAAAGTGTGTGAAATAAGAATTTATTGGTGGATTAAAATGAGGGTATAGTAGGAAGAAAATATGAAAAACAAACATCGCCATTTTGGTGTTAATTTTCTAAAAAGTCACTTAAAATGGATTGGAGGGAGTAATATTTAATATAGTGCTGACAAATCTTTTTCTAAAATATTTTGAGTCCTAATCTATTTTTAGAGGATTTAAATTCCAATCTTTAACATTATTTTTTACTCACGTTTGTTACTAATCTTTTTTTAGAGGATTTAAAGTCCAATCTTTAACATTATTTTTTGCTCACGTTTGTTACTAATCTTTTTTTTTAGATGATTTAAAGTCCAATCTTTGACAATATTTTTTGCTCACGTTTGTTACTAATCTATTTTTTAGAGGATTTAAAGTCCAATCTTTTACATTATTTTTTACTCACGTTTGTTACTAACAATTTTTTAGAGGATTTAAAGTTCTATCTTTACCCTTTTTTTTTGCTCACGTTTGTTACAATTTATCAAAAGTTAAGGAAGAGTAACTTATATTAATGAAATAATAAAATAATATGGAAATACTGTTTTTTGTAGAAGGGATATGAAAATACTTGTCAATCTTTGTCGGTTGTATCGAGGGAACAACACAAATGTACAACATAAAAGTGGCTGATAAAAAAGTAACATGACTTTTTGTTTTGTGCTTGTTTTTTGTGAGTTTGATTTGTGGTTAATGGAGGTAAAAGAGGGTTAACGGGGATAATTAGTGATATATTAGTAATCCATGTGTTATTTTATAATTGGTTAACGCTAAGAACAGTTCATAAGGAACCGTGTGTAAGTTTTCTCTTTAAATTAAATTTATTTTTATTTATTTGTTATATGTGTTATTTGTATTTTAAAATCAAGGGTATTTTTGAAAAGAAAAGTCCAACCCAAAAGTGTTGAAAGGGGTATTTTTCTTTATATATAATATACATACCACATGATTAATTTTATTTTGTTGGAAACAAGTTTACCACTGAAAAGTTATAGGAAGCTATAATGCCCAATCTATGTGATTCGATCTATTTATACTATTACTTGTATATTTGCAATTAGTAAACCACCTTGAAATACCTAATTATTTTGTGTGCGTACCATTCTACCGCTATACATCTTTCTTATTTTTCTACTCTCTTCTTATTTGTTTACGGTTTCTTCCAAAAAGTCTCTTGCTTGGAATTCTTTCTCTCCCCAAAACAACCCCCCAAATAGTAAATTCTCCCTCTGTTTATAAACGAAGAGAAACTTGGAGATCAAATTTTGAATATAGCTGCTTCAGGATCAAGATTAAAAGTGATTATAGTTTTATGACACATTTTCCAAAGTGCCATAAGCTCCCCTTAATTTTTCTCTCTTTTTGTGCTGAAAAATAGAGAGTCCAGAACGTTCTCCATAACGTTTTGGAGGATCAGCTAGTATGTGCAAGGGGTTAATGAATGCCACTTGTTATGATCATGTCATCTTAAGTGGCTTTGATGATGTCACCTTATTACTTTTCTAGTATGATGAGAATGTTCTTGAAAATGGTCTGGTATATGCTCCAGATCATTCTCAATGAAAAAAAAAATCATTTTATGTCAATTTTTTTTATATTTTTTTGGAGGAAATTAACAATGATAAAAAGTAATAAAATTAAACAAATTGTCATTTATTTTTGTGATTTTTGGAATTAGCCCGGACAAAATTTGGGTACTACAATTGCCCCTATTTAATGATAATCTAATAGATAATATGAATAATAGTTGTTTCATAGTGTTGTTGCAAAAGATAAGTAAATATAAGGACTCGAATTTTGTCCTTCAAGATGATGAGAAAACTGAAAAAAAAAATGGTAATGGGAAAGTTGGTGAAATTGTGATGGAAATGCTTGTAAATGCAGAAGTTTGTTAGATATGAATGCAATGAAGTATGGCTGATTGTCTCCATACGTGGTTGGTACTTATATCAACATAGATGTAAATGATCCTCCCTAAACGTTGCTGGTACACGAATCCACGGGAATCTAAATGATTGTCTCAAGGCGTGGTTGGTACCTAGATCGATAGGAATGTAAACGATCGTCTCCAAGCGTAGATGGTACATAGATCAACATGAATGTAAATGATCGTCTCCAGACATTGCTGGTACATAAATCGACAAGGATAAAAACTTGACAAAGTATGCCAATGAAAATTGGGATTTTTGTGTCAATGAAGATCGACCTTTTTGTGGAAATTGAGTTGAGTGTGCCAATGAAAATTGGAATTCAAGTGTCATTGAAAATTTTGCTTTGGACGTGAATGAATATTATGCCGATGGATGTTGAGATTTTTGTGCTGAAAAATAGAGAGTCCAAAACGTTCTGGTTGGTTCCAGAACGTTATGGAGGATCAACTATCAGGCATGTTTATAGCATTTTGTGGGCCTTAGGCCAAGTTTGGGAAAATGACCCCCTTATATAATAAATCATAATTTTTTATAGACGGCGAATGAGATATGCATTGATCATGGCAGTCACCTTAATAGAATGTTTTAAATTCTCAACTATACTGACACTCCAAAACATTGTGCGTCAAATGTATCATGTCCTATATATTATTAATAGAAACACAAAAGGAAAAGGGCGGGCCGAACCAAACATAACAAAACGAAGTAAAATGATAGTAGACATACCAAACTTTATATAAGTTTCATTATCGGAATTGATAATTCAATTGATTTACTACCTCTAAAATTTTCCAAAGAGTTCCATTATCATTTATCACTATAAATCCATAACAGTTTTGACAACTTTACGTCAAAAACATTAAACTTTCATGATGAAAGTCATATTATATAATAAAATTCAAATACAAATTCATGTTATCTTCAATCTGGAACACCAAAAACACATCCTCAAAATAAAAAACAAAATTTGTCTCTGGGAAGAAGATACTTTGCGTTTTACGTGTTGCTTCTACAATTTATGTTTTACTTCTAAATTTTGTGTTTTGGCTAATGAAATGTTGGGTGAAAATTAAAGTGTTGGGTTGGGGGTGTGAAAATGAAATGTCGTTGGGTTGTTAAAAAAAAGGGTGAAACGGCTGATGAGCTAAAGTTTGGTAAATATTTGGGCCATCTTTGCATTTATTGCCATATTTACCTCCTTTAAACCATGTATTACTATATTCGCCCTCCTCCATACATTGTTTTTTGGGGACTCTACGAAAATTGACCCTATGACGCCGCACCCCCGACCTATGTTTGGGGCCGACCCTATCAACTAGTTGATAGAAGGGGTTAATGGACGCCAACTATTGTAACAACCCATTCTCGCTATATTTATTTTAATTATTTATTATGTGTGTTTATATGCGCTTGTGTGTGATTATTTGCCTTTGTGTGTATTTTATTCAGGATTAGTGGAATTTTGGCTTGTGAAGGGTATTTTAATCATTTTGAACTCTGGGGTATTTTGGTCTTTTAGTGAGTAAGGGTAAAATAGTCATTTTATTTGGAAGGATATTTTAGTGTTTAAGTGGGAATAATTATTTTTACTAAGTTACTAGTGAGTTGAGGTAATTATTTAGAGACAGTAATTGTTCGTTATTATTTTGACGGTTTAAGTGTGTAGTAACTTTGGCGAATTAGTTGGTAAGAATGTTGAGCTCATTAAGACAATTAGAGTCTAAGCCTTATTATGTGGAGAATATATAAACACAACACTTGTGAGAAAATTAGGTCATTACATTCATTCACTCATTTCACAAAAACATTCTTAGAGAGAGGTGGAGAGAGAAAGTGGATCAAGAGGAAGAAAAGAGGAGCTAGAGAGAGCGCTTGGGATTGGAGACTAGGAGCTAAATTGAAGCTAGGGTTTGGATTCTTGAATAACTAAAGGTAATGGGGATGGTTTCTCTTCATCAATTAAGTCATAATCTTTTATTTTCAATTACGGGTTTAAGAGCTTTTATGTTAATTGTGCTTTTGGTGATTTTCGATGACGAATTTCGTGCTCCTAATTCAAGTGAATTTGTGGGTATGATAAACTTCATGAGATTATTGTGTTATGTGCTTAAACTTCATAGTTGTTGTTGTTGTTGAGTTGTTTTGAAGATTTTTAATTAATTGAGTGTAAATCATGAATTGGTGAGTGATTGTTGTTGAAATATGTTTGAATTCACTTCATGAATGTTTGTTTATGTTTGTGTGATGATGGGGTTTTAATTGGTGTGGTTGTTTATGAAGTTTGAATGAAAAATGAGAAAATTATGGGTGTTGGGTAAAAATGAACATAATGATGATTTTTGTGAAATTTGGTGTTGTGAGTTTGTTGTTCTGTCAAATGCCTTTTGATGTTTATAAACTAGTGTACAAGTTTTGGGGTCGAATTTGGGGTCAAGGGGATCAAAAATGAGGATTTTTGGGTGAAAAATTTGTAGTTCCTGAGATGGGAACACCAAAGCAGGGTAACCTATTCTGGTGTAACTCGCTGTTAAGAGTTGCACAGGAACAGACACCCATGTTTCGGGTGTTCTAGGCATTGGGGGATCGATCCGGACCGTTCAAACTGATTCTTTTGATGTATGGTGGTTTAGGGTTTTGGTTTTTAGGTTTGTTAGAATCTTTGTGCCTCTCAAAATTGTGTTGTTGAGTAAAATTGTGTGTTTCAATTGTGTTGTTGCAGGTTCCTTTTTATAGGACTGAGATTAGAGTTTGTTTACAAAAAAAATTGTATGCCTTGACTTGGGGAGGAGGAAAGCGTGTTTGTTACAGATCACATATTTTTGGATTTGGATTGTTTTGGACTTATCATCTAATAATATAAATAAATAAAATAAATGAATAAAGAAAAAGATAAACATGTATATTGTAACACCCCGTTTTCCCAACAGTGTAAATAACACAAATAATCAGAGTATTCAACGTAAAACGGAATGTCACACTTCTTTAAAGTATAAATAAAGTAAAATTACTATTTATGAAAACAACCCTGTCAAAAATTCATTTAACTTCGCAGCGGAAAATTATTTCAAAAACATCAACTTGTTCAACAATCTTTGGCACTACGGCCTC
>Ga0228710_1012687_pt1 | contig 10348 bp, 6 predicted proteins | sample MedpolnodulmetaG_FD_177995 | JGI IMG/M metagenome (GOLD analysis project Ga0228710, IMG submission 177995) | Root nodule microbial communities from Medicago polymorpha collected in Santa Monica, California, United States - pink nodules | ecosystem: Host-associated > Plants > Roots > Nodule... | reverse complement strand
AAGTTATGGATCAAACAATCTTACCTTCAACAACATGTAATCCTTTTTGAGCTCTCCGCTGTCTTAAAAATAATGCAATTTTCTAAGCATAAAAAGTTAGAGAGAGATTCAAAAAAAAAAAACAAGTTAGGGAGAGTGTGAAAGTGATACAAAAAACCAAAGAAAAATGATATGAAATGACATGTTATGTCCTGTTAAAATAAAAAGGTTCATGGTTGGATCTATTTAAAAGGGTCCATATTAGGGGCACCCTTAAAAATAAACTTGATTTTTTTTTCTAACTAGAATAATGTATCTCCTGTCAACTGAGTTATTCTCACCGGACAAAATAAACTTGATATTAATTAATATATTTTATTGATGTATAATTATTTTACACATTTATCCAATAATAATGATAAAAACATGTCAATATCCAATGATAATGATAAAAACACGTCAATTAATGAATATAAAAAATGAGTTGCTATAACACAGCATTTTGAATGTATATAGAATAATTGTCCAATAACAAAACATACAAATTAAACTCCTTAAAAACTCATATTTAAATTAATTTATAATTTGTTCTTTAGAAAAAATTATAATTTGTTAAAAATATTAAATTTTCAATATCCTAAAATGTAAAAGTTACACATGAGTTTGATTAAAAACCAAAGATCAAAAGTCATGACAAAAAATATTTATATAAACAATGAAGATTGACTCAGTTGATGAGGAGTTGACTCATCTGCAACGTCGTGAATTCAACTTTTATTGTCAATGTGAAGACTTCTTTAGTAAATGATATGTAATATGTAAGTAATGCTAAAGTGCTGCCTAAACTTTTTAGAAAAACTAATTACAAGTATAAGAGAGAAGATTAAATAGTTCATGTTAATTTTCCAGCTCAATTTAACATTTAGTGTTTTTGATTCAAGTTCAATAAATTAGTTTTTGAGTCAAATCTCAAACTATATTCTAGTCAACTCATTTCATTAATATTCTTAGAAATTAAATCTTAATTACATACATCCTAGTTAACGGCATAATTTAATGTGTTTGCATGTATCTGGCGAGAAATCCAGAATGAATACACACAGTCACAAAGTATACACGAAAGTCAAAACAGAGTTGAGTAAAGTCGCAATGTATTTTAAGTAACGCAAAATACTATACACGATCCAAATTGAATCTGATATATAATCCAACAAGTACAGCTTATTCAAAGGAGCATAACATTATTAACCCAAACCCAACAACATCCGTTTAATATCAACAGGCAAAGGTACAAATACAAGAGCAGGCTAGCTAGTATTAAGCATTCACAATCGTCCCACCTGCAAATTAGAAACTCCATATTAGAATTAATGTAAGAAATGAAACCAAGAGTCCTTAAGATTAAGAGCAAAGGCACGAACCATTTGGATGGAGGACTTGACCAGTAAAGTAAGAAGAGTCCTGAAGAGAAGCCAAGAACAAATAACAAGGTGCAACCTCACAAGGCTGACCTGCTCGTTTCATTGGCACATCAGACCCCAAATTCTGTATCTTCTCAGCAGGCATAGTAGCTGGTTGAACTGGCGTCCAAACTGGACCTGGAGCCACAGCATTCACTCTTATTCCCTTGCTCACCAACTGCTGAGCAAGACCTCTAGTGAATGCAACAATGGCTCCTTTCGTCGATGTATAATCCAGTGTTTCTGCTTTACCTGTGTATGCATTCACTGAAGTTGAGTTTATGATTGAGCTACCTTCTTTCATGTGCTTTAGAGCATGCCTGCACAAACCAAATGTTTTCACTTTTCACTAGTGCTAATTTGTTAAATGTAAGATGAATCATCTTTTTATTGATCAATAATACTATATACTTTGAGGTCCTGATCTAAGTTATATACCTGACCAAGAAGAAGTGTGAAAAGATGTTGGTCCTAAAGACTCTTTCAAGCTGTTGTTCAGTGATTTCCTCTATTGAGTTTTTGAGGTGTTGTTCAGCTGCATTGTTGACAAGAACATCAATGCGTCCATATTCTTTGACAACAAGTTCCACAACCTGTTTGCAATTCTCATCATATCCAATATCAGCAGCAATAGCTAATGGTTCTTGTGCATCACTTGTCTTGGCTTCTAGCAACATCTTCAGAGTATCATCCTTGTCCCTATCCTCCACACCTTTCACATATGTAAAGGCCACTGTTGCACCCTCTTTGGCAAATATTAGACACACTGCTCTTCCTATACCTGAGTCACCTCCTGTCACCAACGCCACCTTTCCCTGTACAATTGAAAGCAACAACAAACAAGCATATATACATATAAATACATGATTTTTCATCAATATAAGAGAGAGATCAAAAATAAAAAAAAAGTCTATTAAATAGTGTATTTGCTAAGATTTTTCTTTAAATGATGAGAATGTATGGATTGGTACCTACCCTTAGTTTATTGGTGGGCTTGTGGTCAGGATTTATGGTTTGTGGGAGTGGTTCCATGACATGTTCTTTTCCTGGTTGAGTTTGTTGGGTCTGAGGTGGGAACTTAGGCTCATTACTTGTCATATTTGCAGGGTTTGAAACTGAAGTTAAGTATAGTACTACACGAGCGCGAGATGAGAATCTGATCAATCTATGTATAGACTTTTAAGTTAGAATTAGAATGTATGTGTATATGTATGTTGGGCAAGGTCTATTTTTGTAGGGATCCATCCCAAAGGAGAGGAATAGGTGCCAAGTAGAGTATGATGGCATGCCACGTACAGGTGCATGCTGCCAACGTGTCATATGACACTGGTTCAAGGTTACTTGGCCAAGCGGTGGAGTTCAGCTGAATGTGTGACATTACATTAACAATCCAAGATGAGCATGTACACCTGGTTTTTTTATTCTAAAATTTCGTCCTAGCTAGCTAAGTGATTTTTGTCTGATGGATTAAGATGTATACAGATTTCCTTTAAAAGAAATTGTATAAAGATTTATATTTTTCATGAAAAGATTTACTCCTGTGTGCTACAATAAATGACCTAAAAGTGCTTATTAAGACATTAACTGGGACGCAATTGGATAACACATCAAATAATTTTAAAATTTTTATACAATTATTATAAAAAAAAAAAAAAAAATTCATACAAATATACGTGGTTGGTCCATATGATATAAACTTTTCACCAATTTGATAAAATAGGTATCGATGGGGTAGAGAAAAAAAACTGAACCGAACCAAACTAAAAAAAAATTGAATCATTACTAACAATTCTGGAACTGAATTAAAACAGTTGTGTTCTGTTCAAAATAATTCAACTTGATTCGAAATAGTTCGTTTCAGTTTAAAATAATTCGGTTCGATTTTAAAACTTCTAAAATTTGATTTCGTTTGATTTTTTTTATATTTTTTCAACGATACCAATAATAACAGTTCGATTCGGTTCGAAACAGTTCGGTTTAGTTTAGAACTGTTCGGTTCGCTTAAGTTATTTTAAATTTATCAAACAATTGAGTTCTTTTTATTCCGAATTGAACCATGTCCACCCTTGGGTATTGATTATCAATCAAGAAATTATTGGTCGGCGTAACACCACCCATGTGTGATTTGATCTCTCTAATATTGTTGTTGCTAGGAAAACTTCTTGATAGAGGCACACACATAACTCAGGCCGGGTCAGTTGCATGGTAAAGTACTAGATTCTCACATAGCTCAATCATGTTAGAATTAGGGTCGTCTCAAATATTTTGAAGGCCATGTTTTAACGAATATGCAGGAATTTATGTCTTTAAAATTACGGTTGAAATTTGATCACTCACCAAAAATATTTAGAATATCCCTCACAATTTTAGACGTCGGAATTGACATACCCGTGTTGTTCTGCCAACAATTTCTCTCTTTTTATAGAAAAACTCATGTCATGAATAAAACAATACAAAAAATCATAATTATAATTAGTGAGTTGAACGGGAGACGCATGGCACAAATTCTTATCGCTAGGCCACGATTGAATCAATGTCGTATTCTTTTTTCTTTTGTCGAATTCATCTTTTAAGATGAATAAATAGAATGTTTCAGATTCGACTTAGCTAAAAGTTAGGGGACAATCAATGTCATATTCTATTCACAAATCGAAAACTATTTCAAAATTTGATACTTATTTTATTTTAAAATGTTTCAACAAATTTGGACCCAAAATTATTGGATTTCTGCTCTTCCCCCAACACAAAACACTCACGCCCAACTAAAATGACTAAAATATTCCTGCGTGAGTTAACTCACGCTAGTTTCTATCTGCTTGAATTCTACATATATCTTTGCAATCAAAAGCAAGAGCAGCAAGCAATATTTGCGTCATATATTATGGCATTGCAAGCAGCTAATTATGTCATTGCTTCAACACAGCAAGCAGCAAGGAGCATAATATCTTTATGTCTTCTCCAATTTGGCACGTGGCAAGATTCCAAGAGCATGATTATTAACTATCTATGCATGTGATTCTTGAATATAAGCAAAGTGTTGGAATGATAATAATAGTTTAATTTATCTGGGCTGTGTATGTATAACTATGTATGAATGTGATTCATCTTTCACTTTTGAAATTTGGAAACTAGCGTGCGTGACGCAGGTGTTTTATACATGCTTTACTTAATTGACGCGATTTTAGTTAACTAACGCATAAATTTACACTTGAGTGAGTTAACTAACGCATGGGTATTTTGGTCAGTTTAGTTGGGTAGGAGAAAATGTACACTGGGAAGAGCATAAATCAAATTATTGAGGAATTCTGCTCTTTACCCAAAACATTTTGCTCATTTCCAAAGTAAATGACGGATATACCCCTACGTAAGTTAACTCACGCAACGTAAGTTAACTCACGCCAGTTGTGAGGTAAACGCGACTTAAGTCACGATGCGTGAGTTAACTCACACTACGTAACTTAAGTCAGTTAAGAGCAACACAACAACCCTCATTTCCCAACTTCTCCAAAACACGCATCAGAGGCAGAGTGGAGCATGCGATGCAGATTCCAGAGGTGGTTTCAAATCCACTCTTCTTCAGCATTTTGGAGGACCTCCAGACCGATTATAGCGTGTTTGACCATCAGCAGGTTCCGAGGAGGAGGTCTAGGAATCATAGTCCACAGGAGCAGCAGTAGTGTCTTATTTTATGACTTTTTTTATATTTGTAGTATTTTTATGACATTTTGTTGGATTTGGATGTAATATATTTACATTTGCGCGGTTGCACCTCTTTATGACATTTGAGTTAATTTTCGTTAAAATTGCGTTTCTAAATTATGAATGAATGAATGCATGTTCTCTAAATTATGAGTTTTGGTTGAATGAATGAATGGTTGTACCTATGTGTGAACGAACGAAGGAAGGAAGATAAACAGGGAACAAGACAGTAGCTACTGCCTGTTTGTTCTGGTGCGTGCACAGAACCAGCGTGACTTAACTCACGCTAGTGTTAAAACTAACGTGACTTAACTCACGCTGCTTTTTGTTTTAGCTTACACTAGCATGACTTAAGTCACGCAACGTGAGTTAAGTCACGTAGCGTGACTTAACTCACGTAACATTTTGTACTAGCGTATGTTAAGTCACGTAAGGGTAAAAAGGAAATTTACTTTGGGAGTGAGCAAAATATTTTGGGTAAAGAGCAGAATTCATTATTGAGGGCTTGTGATTATATATTATGTACATCCATTGGGCCGACCAAAAAAGAGATAACATACTATGATTATATTTAGATTATTACTTCTTCCACCTTATGTATTTCTTGCGCGTCATATTTTTTTTCTAAAATATCCTTTGGTCGGATTCCAGAATCCATACATAGTTTGAATTATAGAATACAAAACCTTGTATTGCCTATATTCACAAAACAACATTTCACATATAATATTAAGAAGACGTAATTGAAATTGACCAAAAATATCATATTCTCATTTTATTAACTGATCATATCTTTTATAGTACATGTACATGAACATTGAATCTTATTACACAAAATTATTAAACATCTAATGTTAAACATGTAGTGCAAGAAGATGGAGGAGGGTAAAGTTTGTTTCCTTTCATGGAACATCTTGCATTTCATCATCACTTATCTTATTAAGTTGTTTAACGTTGTTGAATTATGTCGTTTAAATTTGTCTTGTGTTATGCACTATGCAAAACCCTCCAAAACTCAAGCTTAAACATAGTCTGGCACGGTTCAGATTATATAATCCAAATTGTTTCTGACAAACTTTAGATTTTACAATCCGAAAACCCAATATAATAGGGTGCATTTCTTCTTTTTTTTCCAGATTATAAAATTATAACACTCCACATACACCACTCTTGTGTTAAGGATTCAAGAAAATTTGGTTCAGATTATATAATCTGAACTGTATAAGCACAAAGATTGAGTCTATTTGTAACATGGATAGTCAGTTTAAGTAAGAACCATACTAACTATCGTAACCTTCATCCTTGTGTTTTAAGTCATTGTTAGTTGTTTATGTCGTCTCTCAGTCGAAAATCCGGTATTCAGGTTATTTGATCATATTGCTCCGAAACTTACCCATAAAACTAGAAGGAAAAAAAATTATTTTGTCTTCTTAATATTATGTTGTTGGTCATTTTCAATTTGGTCTTCTTAATACTATACACCATTACTGTTCTGTAAATTTGAGCAATACCAAGTTTCAGATTCTATAATCCAAATTATGTTTGGATTCTGTTCTGCAAATTTAAGCAATACCAAGTTTCAATTTTATAATTCAAACTTTGTTCGGATTCTAGAATCTGAACAAAGAGTGTTATGTAAAAGGAAAAAATAGAACGTGTGAAAAATACATTGGATAAAAAAAATAATGGTCTTGTATTATTTATTTATTTATTTTCATTCATGCTGGGAATTGGATTAAACTTCTATTTCAAGAATAATTACAAGGACATAGGAAACTAGTGAAAACAAATAAATATCTAGCTATAAGCATACAGTACGAATTGACTTGATGTTTCTTTGAACTTCCATCTTATATAGTTGTAGAAATTAAGTGGATAAGATAAGCTTATATATTAAGTGGATACATCATCATATATTATATATTACAATACAATTAGATTAAAAAAAAAAACTTATCAAACTTATTATCAAACTAGATAAAAACTTTCCCACACGGTGAAGGGTTACAGAATAAACCTTGCAGGGACCCTTGCTATAATAAGACTAATAATACTGGCATTCCCATGTACATGATGACCTATGTATATATAAATCCTTGAAATTAACTATCAATAGAATTATTCATACTTGGCAAAATAACTAATGATCAGTAGAAAATTATGCGGATTGTACATCCTCAACCATTATTTATAGATTTAAAAGAATTTTGAGAAACCGTTCTTGTTGTATCTTGAGACTGTTTTTGACATTTTGCATGTGAAGAAGATCTTCCTTTTCTGTGCTTCCTTCTTGGTTGTGTTGTTGACTGTGGGATAAACACACCTGTTCCTTTGCTTTGTCTTCTCAAAGCCATTTGCTCGTACAGGAAATTTGACTGTGGAGGAGGATGGATTGCTCCAGAGAAAGACTGAAAATTTGTTTAAGAATATTCATCAAGATTATAAAAAAAAAAAAAATTTAAGGATCAAGATTATAATTATGATTAGCATAATGAATAAAACTACTGATTGATCAATTCCATAATTGGAAATTATTTAGTGTGAATATATGCGAAATTTGAATTCTGTGTTCACATTTAGACCGTCTGATCAAGATCATACAATTCGTATTCTAACTTTGTATTTTAGACTCGAGTCAGAAAGTGAGTGAGTCGTATTATGTAGTATTCATGAGTTTCAGGATAATAATGTCCCATGGCATTTAACATTTTTCTTATCAAAATTCGACAAAATTGGATTTCTTTCGTGAGATATATGTTGAATTTGAATTATTTGTGCTCACATATTCAGTGAGAAAAGACGGTTCATGTTCCAACTTTGTATTTTGGACTCAATTTAGCAAAGTTGGAAGTTTAAATTCAATTTGACTGTCCAAATTGTGTCATCGTCAAATGCATGATTATGTGGCGTATCAAAAGAGATGTGAGTGAAAAACCTGAAGAGAGTGTGGACGATGAGAAGTAAGAGGATCTTCGTCTTCATCCATAATTAAGAGTGAAATTTGCTTGCTTAAGTCTGCAAAATATAAATCATCTTCAAGTTCAACAGCAACCTCCATATTTGTGTATAATCAATCTTATTATAGGCTTAAAAAATTATCTACTTTGGCATGAAACCAAGTATATTCTATTTATAGTTATAACATGCTAATCTCTTTTCTCAACTTTGATGTTTTATTTTTTTCTCATGTTGTCCCAAAGATATACTATATATATAACTTTGATAACAGAAGGAAGAATTATTAAGGTTAACAATAAAGGTGAGTTGAAATGTATGGAGTGGGCATGCATGTGAGTTGGTGGGTCCAGTGGGACCCACAAACTCTCCCACTAACTAGCTAGAATCATGTTGTGAATATTATGTGATATTGTTATCTATCTAGTTGAGTAAAAGAGATGAGAACAGCAAGGAACAACTATTTCCTGATATCTAATCCAAAGATAGATTCAATCTTGAGAATATACAATGCTTGGTTGTGAATTGTTTGAGTTATGGCTCATCATATTCACACCCCTGGCCCTTGCATAGGTGACAATTAATTTTTGTCTCAATGTTCTTATCTGTTTTTGTATCCTCTAGCGGTTAAGATTAAACCACCGAGACAAGTCCTATTATGTGTTACGGTCAGTGGATATTCATGTTGTACAACTTGTTGTGGGACCCCAATATAGTATAAAAAAGTATTTGGTAGGTACTACCTTTTTAGAGTTATTTAGTTCAAGAACAACAATGATTCTCTTCAATTAGTAGTGGTGTAGAAAAGGAAGAAAGAAAAAGAAGAGGAAGAGGAAAGAAATTAATGAGATGTGATTGGTGATGAGTGATGAGATGAATAAGAAACGGATGCAGGCCAGGGCATATAAAAGTGAGAAAAATATCCTAATGCAAAATCCAACAGTTGAATCAATGATTCTTGTGGTTAAGTAGATTAATAATTTATTGAACTAACTTATAAGCTTGTTAGATCAAATGAAAAGTGTTTGGTAAACAAGCTTTTCTTGTTGGCTTATAACTTTTTTAAAATGTTATTTTAAGTAATGTTTGAAAAAAAATGTAAAAAGTTATAAGTTATAAGTTATTTAACCGTCCGAAGTAATGTTTAAGAAAATTGAATAAACCTCAAGGAATCAAATTCAACAATCATATTTCTATATTCTTCACTTCAAGCCATCTCAAGTCAAGACCATTCAAAATTGCCACAATTTTTGCAAACACATTGGAGGCAACATCGAAAGATCAGACAAACCCAACAATCCATTCACCTGCATCTACATCATTTGGAGCACCCTACTAAAAGTATTAAATATCATTTGCAGAACCCTAATAAATTTGTTGTAATAAAAGAAAATGATGAAACAAACACTTTGGGAACCGGACCAATACCTAAGATAACAATCAAGCGATTATACCACAATTGTCATTGGTGTGTGTCTTAAAATCTCATCAAGGGGAGATTGGAACGTTGAAAGATTGATTAGCCTCTACCCCCACCCTCGAGGCAGATGGACTTTCGTGTTTCAAGGCTTTTCACCATTGTCTTGTTCATTCCTTAAAAAAAAGAAAAAAATCTTGTTCATCATGCAAACAGATATGCAACATGCAGGTCGACTAATGATCAAGTTATTTGGTCCCTTGACCAGGTCAATAACCGATCAAGGTTTTAAAACATTGATGAGCGGGATCAAGGGTTTGAGAGAATTTTTTATTTTGAACATTGAAATGAGAAATAACAAAGAGATTCTCTATTTATATAGCCAGATCATATTCTTTGCTTGATAGTGATACGTCCATTCTTTTCTAAAGATGTGTGTCATCGATTTTGGGCAGAATTTCATGAACAATTCTTCTATTCTCTCAATCTTGTTTTTAATTTCTTTGTTAAGTTTTCAGCTGCTTTTTTTTATGTCTATTTTCATTTCCGCTTTTCTACAATTGTGTTTTCTGCTGCTACGTGAATCTCCCGATATATGATATTCTTCGTTGGCGTTTAAATGTTCGTGATTTACTGCATAATTCGCTTTATAGGTTAGTTTATAAGTGTATTTGGTTTATGCATTTATTCAGTATGTACATTTCTGCATAATTACGATTTTCTGCACTATTACTAGTGCGGTCAAGTCTGTCTACTGTGCCAAAGTATTTGTCATTCATTGTTTTGCAAAGTTTTACAATTTCACCAATCAAAATTATTCTCAAACAACTTTGAAGTT
>Ga0228710_1012685_pt1 | contig 10352 bp, 6 predicted proteins | sample MedpolnodulmetaG_FD_177995 | JGI IMG/M metagenome (GOLD analysis project Ga0228710, IMG submission 177995) | Root nodule microbial communities from Medicago polymorpha collected in Santa Monica, California, United States - pink nodules | ecosystem: Host-associated > Plants > Roots > Nodule... | reverse complement strand
AAAAAAAACAAAAAAAAAAATAAAAAAAAAAAAAACCAAAAAAAAAAAAAAAAAAAAAAAAAAAAAAAAAAAAAAAAAAAGTGTTTTTTTTTTTTTTTAAAGGACAAAAGAGTAGGTAATAAATATTCTCATCTAGGGCCACTCTCAAGTCTCACCAAACCAAGAAAGGCAGACGAGAAAAAAATTGAAATTGAAAAAAAATATAGAAGATTTAATTTAGTGATAAAAAGCTCTTAGTTAGTCTTTTTCAATATTGAGTGTGTTAAAAGAAAACAAAAGTGAACAAGTTGGCTCGAGCTTTTGTAAAAGAAAGTTGGCTTAATGTTGAATATAGATATCAACAATTAATTCAAAACAGTAAAGCTAACATTTTTTTTTTTAAGCAAAAGATGGGATACAGAGAGGTCTCCATAAAAGGATATATTAAACGAAAGAAAAAAAAAGTACAAAGAAGAGGGGGAACAAAAACCAAAACCCTCCATAAAAACAAAAGAAAACCAAGACAAATAGAAAGGAAAAAAAGCAAACTAATAAGGCGAACGACTGGAAGCACCCACCTTAAATCCTTTGCCCGCCTCTAATCTAATTATTAATAAATATATATATATCATTTTATCACACTCCCAAAAACTGTCCTTCAAAATAATTAGTCCCTCCACTTTATTGTTAAACTTTTTGATCTCTTAAATATCATATATGTTGTGATTTTAATTCACACCTATATTTCTACCCCATAAATAGTATTTTTAACACACAAATGGTGATTTATTGCTCATTGTAAATTTGAAAAGAACATGCCACTTTTATAAATAAAAATAACCATTTTTGGATAAAAATTATGGGTTGAGATCAAAATTGTGAAATTATGGTATCATTCAAAAAGAGAGAATAAGGCATTTTTGTAGTAGAAAGTATGGTATCATTCAACTCTATTGTGAAATGGAACAAAAAGCATCACATTTTTTTTCTAAGGCATCACATTTTTTTTGATTATCAACATGTTGATGCATTTGACTGGAGAGAAACATTATTTTATTTAACGGATAGGTCGTTACGAAGGTGATTGATAGTATCAAAAGATTATCACGAGTAGATCATTAACATCCGGTAGAGACAAAAAGCTCACTTTTTCTGATTGGTTTCATAGTCCATTATCACGACTTTAATTTGAATACCTCTTATATACTCTAATTAATAAGGTTGCATAGAAGAAAAAAAAAGTTTTTCTTTAATATGTCTACAAAATCATGAGTTGACAACCAACATTTTATTCGAGTGAAACTCGACTCAAACTAACGTATCTGACTCTAGTTTTGTTGAATGACAAAATTGGATTGGAAGGAAAAATCTCAATAAAATCGACTAGCCGGGTGGATACTGCACACCTTACAACAACTTCATCAAAAAAATAAATCAAGTGTTGTATGGTAAATAGACGAAAACACATTAGCCGTCAAAAACATACATATACAAGTAGATGAGTCAGGATTTGAACCATAGTCGCAACATCTGTCCTAGTAATTTTGCCTCTAAATGTGGGACAAAATGTGTATTAGTATAAACTATAAACACACTCTACTCAACATATTTCTCTAATTAAGCGAAATTCATATTAGATCCAATTAAATTATATGATCCCATATAAATTTAGAATGTGTTGTCATTGTTGCTAACCAAATTTATTAGGTGATTGAAATGTTATCTAAGTTTGAAAGTACAACACTTTTATCACAACAACAAAAAGAAAAGTACAACACCAACTGTGAAAGTCAAAGGATTAGTATGGTTCATTTTCTTTATGTAACCCTTCCCTTTCATGACAACCAAGATTAAGCTGCAATTTTTGTTTAATTGGAACACAAAAGTTTTTCATATTTTCACAAGATTTTTTTTTTATCATTCAACGATGGCAAATAGATTTCACATGTTTAGTACAACAGTTGTCACCAACCACATTTTTCAAACCAAATTGAAAATGAAAACTTCCAAAATTCATATTAAATATTTGGGAAAATATAAACAAATGGAGACGTAAGGTACTTTTCCTTTCTGATAGACTTCAAAATATATATTTGAAATGTGTTATAGTCAACCAACGATGGTGATGTTGTTGTTTAGATTATGATAACTCTTGATAAATCACAATCAAGAAGATGATGGATGAGATGAGACAAATGAATAAAAAAAACACAACAAATTCATCAAAAGATTAAAACACAACAAAATTTCTAATAAAAAAACACGTATGTTGTCACAGAATTGCGCTTAAATGGTAGACTGCAATGACATTTGATATGTAAGGGTGAAGATAAGTTGATTCAACTTTGCGGTGTTTAAGTCTACTTGTCTTTATAAGTAGGTGTAGTTCTCGTCTCATAGACCGATTTGTACGTATGAGTTTGACCTAATATAAAAATATAATGGTTCGAACTAAGCTCAAACCTAACTCATTGAAGGATCCAAACGCCGCAAAAGACACTATGAAACTGCACCAACAACACGCCTTAGTAAGCAGGGGCGATTGACTTCATGTCAATGGAGTAGCATTGGCTACCCCAAAAGAAAAAATAATCTTGTATAATTAGTATAGTTTTATATGTAGTTACTCCATTGATACATTATGTGGAGTAACTCCAAACAATTTTGTCGATTCAAAGAGGGATGATATTAATAAAATTATGATAATTTATTTAGTTTTGTGTCAATTATAGATAAATTTGACTTTTTAAAACTTCATAGAGCTCAATTTTATCTAAATAATTATTGTTAGAATTTATTTTTTTCGCTTTCGTTTCATTAAATATTAGTAAAAATTAAAAATATATTTTATTTCTTTATAGTTGACCCCCTCATAAAAATTGTGCTAACTTACCCGTTGTTAGTTAATAAGTCTAGTAATCTAGTGAGTGCCATACGGTTGCAATCAGACTTTGATCCACGAATCACGTATGATACAACCTATGAAGTACGGATACGGACACGGACATGACACAGACACTGACACACCGACGCAACTAACAATTTGAAAAAGTCACATAATTTAGTGCCATTACATGTGTCGGTATCGTGTCAGTGTCGGACACGTCGCCTAATCCGAGGAGTGTCTGTGCTTCATAGGATACAACACAATGCATTCAATTGATTCCTTCGTAAAACCCTACAAGATTTCCTATGATTACCACATGAATCAATGCCAACAAAGCACACTTCCAACACCAAAAAATGAAACAACACAAGTGGTGCTACAACAAAATCAACTAGTCATCCTTGAACTGGGTTGTACAACATGTTTCAACTAGTCATTCTTAAAAAACCATTTTATTCTCAAAAAAAAAACATGGACAATAAAATGGTCTTTTAAGAATTTTAATAATGTATATTTGTCTGGTACATAAACAATAAACATAAACACTATATAGTATAGTAGAGTACATAGCACAAGGAATAAAGTATTTTTGCTATTTTCCTCAAACAGTTATTTGTGCGGTTTCCCTTGCATGATTGACGTGGATGAGTGGATTTCACTCAGACATTTCTTTCACTGCTTTTGAAGGAAAATGACGAAAAATATTCCATTCTTTCTCTTTTACTACTATGCAAACAAAATTAAGTTGTCATTGTAATTTTGTTTAACTCTTCATTAATTTGTAGGATCTGGTTCCCCTTCCACACTGGAGGATTGAGCAAATTGTTAATTGTTAATAAATAAGGTAGAAATTTGTGTTCAAATCGAGTATTTTTCGACTATAAATCAATTAAATGTTGAATATATAAAAGAAAGGGTATGACTATATATTGCGAGAACGAGTTGCAAAAGTTTAAGAGAATACATCAGACAACTTTCAATAGTCATTTGGCACAATTAACATGTCAATAACCAATGGGATAGTTTCAGTTTGATTTCGGGAAGCTATTTTTTGCTGGATCCGGCATTAACCTATATAAAATGACTTATTTCGCTCTCTTCCATCCTATACAAAATGACTTACTGAACCGTGACATCATCTCAGCCGAGGCTAGCTTATGCATAGCGGGGTGTGGGCAAGACGAATCTGCATCTCATTTGTTTCTTCACTGCGACATTTTTGGCTCTTTGTGGCAGCATGTTAGGTCTTGGATTGGTGTTTCAGGAGCAGATCCACAAAGTCTTCACGCTCATTTTTTTCAAGTTTACTCATTACTTACGTGGTTCGAAGGCTCGTCGATCTTTTCTCTAGCTGTTGTTGCTTCTTTGCGTTTGGTTAGTCTGGAATGAACGAAATAACAGGTTATTTAAAAATACTCAAACTCCCATTCCAGAGCTTATGGATAAAGTTAAGTATCATTCTTACTGGTGGCTGAAGACTAATAAAACCACTTTTATGTATGGTTGTCAGAGATGGTGGTCGGACCCGTTGTTATGCTTGGGTATCGGCTGACCTTTGCTTTTGTGATTACTTGATTGAATGTTTGTAACTTTGAGTGGTCTTTTTAGTACACCTTGTGCTAAGGAGGCTTCTCCGTCATTGTTTATATATACCATTTTTTATTCTTAAAAAAAAAAATACATAGAGTCACACAATTAATGTCTTTAAATTTTGAATAAAGATACAATGTCTCTCTAACATAAATATAACACAAAGTGGTAGTTTTTGTTTTTCCGATATGAACCCCTCACTTGATCTAGCTTGCTCTTTCCATATTCATGCATATCAAGTTGGTCAATATAATATTGTTCAAACATGATCATACGGTCAATTTGGTAGAGCCAACAAGAAATGTGCTTGATATAGAGCTAGCATATCAAGTTGGCAACATGAAGAACCTGAATAATTAGTCAAAGAAAATGGTTCAAATTATATGACACCAACCAAAGCTGGCACTGGCAATTTATGTGCCCCCACTTGCAGCTAAAATGGTGTGACATTTTTTGCAAGAAAATGGTGTGACATGAAATTTGACATAAAATTAATGGCCTACAATATAGTTTTAACACGCCTCTTTATCTTTGTCTGTTTATGTGAGAACAATATGCGTGACTATGATACCCTACAAATGCTGTTTCTTTTTTTTTTCGACAAAACCCTACAAATGCTATGTATAATTGCTGCGAATCTTCATGAGGAATATATTTTGTCTTGCTATATATCTAAGTTTCTACGAATGTTCTAGGAGAATATATGACCTCAGGCCACTAGTGGTTGCACATGTTGATTAATCGTCATGATGTACGGTACGGATATTATCTCAAAGAATCTTTATTTTTTGTTTAGATGATAATTAAAATTATTTAATTAAGTATTTATGTTTGGTGTAAATAAAAGGTTATAAGAGTTGGCCTATTTGTTTAAATTTTAAAAAAATTGTAATAAAGGTATAAATATCAAAAAATAAGAGGTACACAATGGGAATTTTAAAATATTAATAACTTCAGAAAACTTGAGGTACCAATATGAAAAATTTGAAAGAGAAAATATGTAGACCAATATGAAAAAATAAAATAAAAATAAAAATAAAGGGACATGTATTGTGTAAAATTTGAAACATGTTAGACAAATTCACATAATCTAAAAAAATTACAGTGACAAATTTTAAGATTCACATATTATAGGTGGTATTTGAAATTCCCATAATTTAGCTTCAACAAAATACATTACAAAATTTCTTCATTTTGAAAATTCATCAAAATTATCATCTAAGAAAAGCAATTTATATTGAAAAAATTCAATAATTACTATTCAAAATTATATAATTTCATTTCTTAATCCGGACACACTCTCGTGTATTTGGATGAGGTAGTTGAACACTCTAGGGAATTTAATTTTTTTGGAAATTCAAATGCTTAAATTGACTTCCTTTCATGTATACATATTTTACTAAATGGAAAAGCGATCAAAATGAATTTTTTCAAATTGGAGCAAAATTGAAATTTTTAAAAGGTTGAGGAACTAGTATGTAATTTGAAAAAATGTCATACTAATATTTAAATTAGGAAAAGATAAATAGACACAACTATTCAAAATTTTGAAACATATATAGAGATCAATATGCATAGTTGGGAAAATATGAAAAACAATTTGGAATTTTTTTAAATTAAAAAATTAAGGTAGCTAAAAGTATTATTAATAACAATGATGTTATTGATGATGTTCTCTTATTTTGTGAAGCTAATACACAATAGGTACAAGTGATTATGGATATACTCAATGAGTTTTGTTCTGCTTCTGGTTTGAAAGTCAATGTGATCAAATCAAAAGCAATGTGTTATGAGAGGGTGCTGGAGAGGACAAAAAGAGATATTTAGGGTATCTCGTCGATCCGTTTGATTTCTAACTTGGGCCATTATTTTGGTTTTCCTTAGTTCAAGGGAGAGTCACAAAGGAAACATACAAGCATATTATAGGGAAAATGCACCATTGGTTAGCTGCTTGGAAAGGTAACCTAGTGAATAAAGCATGTAGAGTTTGCTTAGTGAAATCAGTCACAACCTCTATGTTAGTGTATCCTATGAAGATTAAACTTCTTCCTAAAGAATTGTGTGATGGTATTGATAAGATTACACTTCAATTGTGGAGGAAATGGTGTAACAAGAAAGTGGGACATGGATAAATGAACCACAATTACTTCTCCTAGAAAATTTGGGGGTTATTGATTAGAGATGTTAAAAACACTAATTTAGACTTACTTGAAAAATTGGTGTGGATCATGTTACATGATAAGAACAAACTCTAGGTGCGCTTGTTGAGTGCAAAATAGATTAAGCATAGATTTTTATGGAGCAGCGAAGCAACGGGACTCCCTTCTCTAGTTTGGAGAAGTATATTGGAGAATGGAGGCAGCTACAAATCTTATAAAAGGTTTTAGTTACCTATCAGTGATGGAAATTCTTCATTTTGGTTTTCTGGTGGACTAGGACGAGGAGATTGTGTCACAAGGTTGATGTTGTCAACATCTCAGATACTCACCTAACGCTTAGAGAGGTTGGTCTGAATGGTTGTTGGAACTGGAATTCTTTAATGATCAATGTAACTTCTAATATTGTTCAGTTTGTTGACCAACACCCTCCTCCGGTTACTTATAATGAAGATTGACATGATATGTGGATATAGAGTGACTCTAAGATAGGGGTTTATACCTCTAAATCTGGCTATGATTAGTTGTTAGCTCGCAATAGAACTTGAAACACGTTAAATGATTGAAATTGGGGTTGGAGAATTAAGGCACCTGCGAAAATCCAACACTTTGTTTGGCTCTGCCTCCACGAAGCACTTCCAATCAACAATATTCGAAGAAGGTGCTATCTCACGGCTAGTACTCTATATAGTAGTTTCTTTCTAACTAATGAAGATGTGTTGCATTGCTTAAGGGTTTGTCACTTTGCAAGAGAGATTTGGAAAGTTATTCCTATAAGGTATACTCGACACTTCTTCTCAACATTGACGACTAAAGATTCGATAAAGGAAGGTATTCGATATCAACCTCCTCAAGTCTTTCTGTCCATCTTTTGGTGGGTGTGAAGATGGAGAAATCATAGAATCCTAGGTGACAACCAATGGAATAAGTATGATGTGCTTAGATACATTCATACTTTGCATGAGGATATAGATCATCATCATCTTCTTGGCAAAGGAACAAATGACAAGATTAGAAAGGAGGTGTGATGGAAACCTCGACAACGAGGTCTTGTGAAATTGAATGTTGATGGAAGTTACAACTCAGAAGGAGGGATTGGTGCAGGTGATCTTATTCAGGATAAGAAAGGTAACTGGCATATTGGTTTCGCCTCTAATGATGGTCAAGGTGATTTGCTATTTGCTGAGCTTTTTGTAGTTTATCATGGTATCACTCTTTTGCTTCAAGATGGGTATTCAAGAGAAATCATAGAATCAGATAGCCTTGAGGCTCTTCAGTCGCTATCTCGAAGAAATAAGTTAGAGTTTCATGTATACAATTCATTACTGCTAAGGATTGCCAGTTCGATCGACTATGCCCTAAATTTGGTTCTATATCATGTATTTCAAGAAGTTAATTATAGTGTTTTTTGGTTGGCAAAATATGGGAATCCTTCTGCTGTGGGTGTCACTACATGGTTCTCCTCAACATTTAGCCTCTTAGATCAGCTATGTAGGGATGCCCTATGCACTTAGTATGTCTTTTCTGTTATTTTTCATTTGTTTTGTTTTAATCCACACACAAATGATATTACTGACCATCATTTTATAATTGTTATAGTCAGATTACTAGATACATTGAGATTATAGTCAAATTTTAACTACCTAACTTACCTCTCTTGAGCCTCCGTTTAGAAATTTAATTGAATTTTGTATAAACAAATATCTTAACTCTCCTGCCAGATAGAAATTCTATCTTAAAGATTTATACATTATCACATGTTTATTGTTACAAATAAAAACCACTCAATAAATATCATTTGAAATGTAATAGTGGTGGATGTTAATCGAAGTCCATCATTATTATTTTTTATTTAAATAGACAACTTTAGAAAATACCTAATAAAAACCTAACTGAAACGACGTTGAGTCACAAAAGTTAGGTTCTTGCTTTCTATCGATCAAACAAGAAAAAGGTTTCTTGCTTTCTAAAATCCCAAGTAACTATGTCAGCAATTTGCATTGTTATATCTTATATCATCAAGACAATCGATAATGTACAAGAAGTATTTTATTTATCAAATTCCTTAAAAATAACTTTCTTATCAAATATGTTATTTCCCATATCTTCATATTTTAAAACCATATTTATTGTTTTTACCTAACAAGTGTATTGTACTCTCTTTTTATAGTGTTAATATTACATTACAAAAATATAACCATAGTGTACATGAACACCCACTCAAGTCCAAAACAAGTAAAACCCTTGCTTTTGGGCTAAACAATTAGTGACATAATGAAGGACATTCGGCTAGAGGTTCTTTTATCAAGTTTATGAACATCGACACATCCTCCACTCGATTCCTTATTTGAGTTTCTTTTTCCCCAAAAAAAGAAATTGACTTAATTACTGATGTGATCCCTTAAGTTATTTGTTGGTTACATTTTACTCTCATAAGTTTTTAACGTTACAATTTAGTCCCTTTAAGTCATCTTCCATCAACCAAATAAATCCCACCGTCAAAACTGTTAACCCAAAATCTAAGGTGAATACACATTGCAAGTTGTCGCGTCACCGTTTACATGTGCCTATTTAACGTTTTGGCAAAAGATCGACGGTGAGGATTTATTTGGCTACCAGATACTAACTTAAGAGACCAAATTGTAACGTTAATAAATTTAAGCCAAATAAATTTAAGAAAGAAAATCCTAAAATGAATGAAAGTGAAGAAAGAATGAAAATGATAAAGGATGCAAAACTATTTATAGTCATAAATCGTTCATAGACTGTAATTACAGTTAACTGTTACTTTTATTACAACGTGTAAACTGATCAAAAAAGTATCAAACACATAACAGACCGTCCAAACCTTGTTTATAACACCACAATCATTATTCTGAGTTGGTTCAGATTATATATTCCCAATTATTCCCATAGAATTTTGGATTATATAATTCAAATCGGCTCAAACTTTTTGAAAACTTGAGGTTTTGAGGGTTTAGCAGGGTTCATAACACTGAAAATTTAATTTCAACAACATACATTAAAAATAAAAATTTCAAGAACATAATAAATCAAACAATGTAAAACAACTTAATAAAACACACAAAAAAAAAACCATGGATCGACCAAACTTAAATCTTCATCTAGCCTATCCATACAATTCTTGATTTCTTTGTAGTCCTTAAGCTGAATCAAACTTTTTTGAATATCTTCAACATATCTGACCAATGAAGTGTCAATTTTGATTGGTCCTTTAATAATATGTTGGCTAAATATTGAGAACATGGTTCTCACATCGTTGTCGTTCTTGAGCTTCATCTGGGCGAACCATACGCGTCCATCTACGATAATCGATGGACGACGATACTCAACATTGTCAACCCTCCTCGTGTCTTTGTGGTTGAGTCGACAATTGATTAAGTCTAGTTGATCCTTCAACCGAGACACTGTGAGATCAACTCGGACCCTGAAAAGAATAGGTTTTCCCTATTTGTAGTAAAATGCGTCTAACTTCGTGTTCGGGTATACTGAATAAGTGGCCATGATTCTTTGTTGTGTTTTACAACAGATGAACGAAACACACCAATTTATAGAAGTTTTTGTACATCGTGGACCAAATAATTTGTCAGTTCAATGTAGACTACAAAAAAATCTCATACTGTTGGAACAAGGGTGTTTCACAAGTCACCTATTGAGTTTTGACAATAACAAGGTATTAAAAATAATCAATTGGATATGCTAAACAATTTGTTCAAGTG
>Ga0228710_1012684_pt1 | contig 10353 bp, 10 predicted proteins | sample MedpolnodulmetaG_FD_177995 | JGI IMG/M metagenome (GOLD analysis project Ga0228710, IMG submission 177995) | Root nodule microbial communities from Medicago polymorpha collected in Santa Monica, California, United States - pink nodules | ecosystem: Host-associated > Plants > Roots > Nodule... | reverse complement strand
AGGACACACGTGTTTTCGTCGTCCTCATCATGTTTGGATAGTAAGAAATTGGTGCGTAACATGTCCATGAAAATAGGGTTTTGGAATAAAAGAGACCATGATTTTTGAACACATGTGAATCTTGTGAGAGATTTAAGAGGCAATTTGGAAAGAATTGAGAAAGTAAGATCATCAGGTATGTGTGAAGAAGTACTAACCTTCTTCTTATCTGTTGTTGCAGAAGCAGCAGCCATGAATTGAAATATCTTTCGATGAAACAGAAACAGACTGATGAGAGAGTTCTGATTGCTTGTTGAGTTAAGGACAGCCAAACCATAAATATATTTCCAATTGTTTTTTTGTCATATTTGGTATATACTTTATCTTTTTTAAATGTGTAATATTTGTTTGCTTAATTGATAAGAAATTGCTGTACCTCTTTCAAAAAAAAAAAAATTAAATGTGTAATATTTGTTTGCTTAATTGATAAGAAATTGTTGCACCAAAAAACTTTTTGATACGATTAACGTGTATCCTTAAACAATAAAAAGATACAATTAACGTGTAATTCACCTTTAAAAAAAATAAGAGTGTAATTCACCTCTATTAAATGAATATAATTACATTGTCAAAAAAAAAATAATATAATTACAGACTTTATAAAAATCTTTTAGTCTTATATTTTATGGGTTTAATTTTTTTTTTTAAGAAATCAAAATGAGATATAACAATAATAACGGACCATTTTTCCGGCACAAGGTGTACCAAAAAGAAAGCCACAAATTACATCAAATGTTCACACAAAGAATCACAAATTAGCCAATACCCGCACATACAAATGGGTTTTGACACAAAAAAGGAAAGCTATAATGAAAGGCTACATTTTTAGCTTTGACCAACCAAAAGGAAAGAAGTTTGACATTTTCCAGAAGCTGTATAGGAGATTTTTGTATACCACGAAAAATTCTATCATTTCTTTCCTTCCAAAGCACACAGACGTAAACCAAATCAAATGCATGAACGAGCACCTTAATTTGGCATAACCTGCGCAAGTACCAAAACGATAAAAGTGATCAATAATATTAGGCGGATCAGTTGTATATACGCACAACCAACTCCGAAGAAGCTGCCAAACCAGACCAAACAGAGGGCAAGCCAAAAAAAAGATGATTTTCTGATTCATGAGAACCGCAACTTGAAACTTATAGCTGAGCCTCCGTAGTAACAATGCCTCTACGAAACAAATTTGACTTTGTCGGCAATCTATACCGAAAAAGCCGCCAAGTGCAAACAAACACCTTCAAAGGGACGTCCTTCCGCCATAACAGAGCCGCAGGAACCTGACCAGTGATGGGCGGCCTATCGGTAAGTATATAGTAAGCCCCAGTAGCCGTATATCCAGCAATAGGATCAGGAACCCACCTCCAGGCATCGTCAATGTCAACCTGCAGCACAACAAACAACAACAAATTCCTACACTCCTCTAACAACTCCTCCTCCCACACCGACAGTTTCCTCTGCCACTTCCAAACCTCACGCCCACAACGCACTCCCCGTTAAACAATTGCGCCACCGTGCACAATTTATTATCAAATAAATCATACAACCGGCGGAACCTGTCACAAAGAAGTACTAACACCGTTTTTGAAAACAAGGCAAAGGTTATCAGAGAACCAACTACCTAACATGGAAGCACCATCGGCACGAATACTAGAAATGTCCCTCCAACCACACCGACCCGTCGCACCCACTAGCCTTCAACCGCCCCCTCTCCAGACCATATATAGCGACCAAAAGTCTAAACCACAACCCTTCTCTATCCATCACCATCCTCCAACACCGTTTCCCTAACAACGCCAAATTAAAATCCATAATTCTCCTTACCCCCAAACCACCAACCTCCTTGTCCATACAAATGGACTCCCAGTCAATCCAGGAAATTTTCCTATTATCCTCACACCCACCCCAAAAAAAAACGAATAAAAAGAGAATCAAGAAAAGCAATGACAAGGAGCTTTGAAGAAGGAAAGAGCATAAACAGGGAGTAAGGTCAGGATAAATTTAAAGAGAAGAAGACGACCACCAATTGACAAATGTCTGCTTTTCCAACTAGACAGGCGGGCTTAAATACAATTAACAACAGGGTCCCAAAAATTCAACCGGCGAGGATCTCCACCCACAGGAAGCCCTAGATACAAAATTGGCAAAATATTCACCTTACAATTTAGAACTGCCGCAGCTTCAAGAAACCAAGACCACCCACCAGCTCACTTTTGTGAAAACTAACCTTCAACCCAAACATTGCCTCAAAGAGGTAAAGAACAACCTGCATAGCCCGAACATTAGCCCAACTTTTTCCCCCAAAATTAAAGTATCATTTGCAAATTGGAGGCGAGAAATAGACAAATTCTGATCCCAACCAGCCTTGTAATTATGGACAATATTACTAGTGATCATGGAATCCATCATAACATACATGAAAACCCTCGGCTGCCAAAAGGAAAAGAAAGGGAGAGAGGGGATCCCCTTGACGCAACCCACGAGCCAGAGGAAATTCTTTTGTGGGGCTACCATTTACTAAGACTGATGCTGATGCCGTGGTGACACATTCTTTCATCCATTTCCTCCAAAGAGTCATAAATGACATTTTCCGCGTAACGTCATCCAAGTAATTCCAGTCCACAGACTCATGCCTTTTCAAAATCAAGTTTAAAAAATAATAACTTTTTTTTCAATTTTTTAGCCTCATCAACCACCTCATTAGCAACCAAAATGTCATCAAGATTCTGTCGACCTTCCACAAAAGCAGATTGAGTATCTAAAATAACACTACCAATCACAACTCTTAACCTATTTGCTAGCAATTTGGCCAACAATTTATACAGGCTTCCCACGAAAGAAATATGGCGAAAATCATTTAAGGTTTACGGACAATCTTTTTTAGGAATAAGAGTAATGAAGGTGTTGTTTAGACCTCTCAGAAGCTTGCCATTATGATGAAAATTTGACACAAAACACATAAGGTCCTCTTTCATGTCAACCCAAAACTCCTTGATGAAACGAAAATTAACTCCATCCAGACCGGGACACTTGTAGCTATCACAATTCCAGACTGCAGCTTTAACTTCCTCCAAGGTAAACGGCTTGATAAGATCTGCCCCTTCCCTATAAGATACAGATGTTTATGTAGTAAATAATCTCAAATAAATCGATGCAAACTGGCCTCTAGTTTTTAAATTAAATGCATTATCTCAATTTCATATAACAGAAGTTTCTTTTATTATTCTGTTTTCATTTATGTTTTAATCTTTGTTTACTTAGCAGCCATGTTGAAGCCAAAGAATCCATAGTATACAGCTACACAAAGAGCTTTAATGCATTTTCTGCTAAACTGTCTGAGGATGAAGCCAACAAGTTATCTGGCATGAATAAAGTGCTTTCAGTAATTCCGAATCAATACCGCAAGCTACACACAACAAGATCATGGGACTTTATTGGATTACCTTTGACAGCTAAGCGAAAACTGAAGTCAGAGGGTGACACAATCGCGGCTCTTTTGGATACAGGTTTATGATATCTTTCAACTCATTATCATTATCTTTTTTCTATTTCTTTGTTCTTAATGATAATAGGTTTTACGTAATGGTATCTCATGATTTGTTTACAAAACATTGTTTCTTTATTGGTGAGGTAGGGATAACTACTCCTGAGTTTCAAAGCTTCAAGGATGATGGATTTTGTCCTCCATAACCAGCTAAATGGAAAGGAATTTGTGACAAATATGTTAATTTCTAAGGCTGCAATAAGTAACATCCTTATGTAAACTACGAAGCTATTTGGTTAATGTATTAATAATGACTAATCTAGGTAGCAAAGATTACATAGGAACTCTACAATGGCTATACAATTAACAATAAATCTCCCCGTGAAAATGTGTTACAAATGCAAAACAGTAAGTACTAGACATAACACTATAAGAAAGAACAGCACAACACAAGGCACAAAAGCACATGACAAATTTTTATGGCATTGAATAATTTTTTGTTTTATACGATTTTTGGGGGATGAAATGCTATTTTGGATTTTTAGACAACTTGTACGTGGGACAAAAAGTTGTATTGTGGTTTAGTGAAGGACAAAAACATCCAATTTGTCCTGTACCTGAAACAGTTTTACAAATCAAACACTGGACAACTGAAGTTGTTCTATCCTGTCCTTCATTTTTTAGCAAATCAAACGCACCCAAATCTTTGAGTCAATTTTTTTTTACCCAAAACCCAATCAAACATGTGTGAACATCTCTACCTTTGTATACTTCCATAATAATACTTGATCAGTCTTATAATAACCGAGCCTTTTGTCCATTTCACACATATTAGGAAAAAAAATGTTTAAGTGAAAAAGAGAGAAAAGTAGTTTTGAGTGTCTTGTCAAGTATTTGTGCATTTTTTTTATCATAAGTATGTAAAGTAGAATATATTGAATTGAAAGTGATGAAAATAGTATTAATTAGAGAACTATTTTCAGAAGAATCAAGACTATTTTCAGAAGGTTCGTCTTCCGAACTATTTGGATAATCATCATTTTCAAAAGAATCAAGACTATTTTCAGAAGATTTGTCTGTTATAATCGGAAGAAAAAAAAGTTTTAATACTGCAATGAAAAGTAAAATGGATCAAATTTTTTAGGACAATATTATTTTTTTTTTACGAATGCTCAATTATTTTGTGACAGGGAAGTATAAGACAATGAAATAGCTGCTACGAATATGAAAAGAAAATAAGTTTTTAATCATCGTCACGAAAATATTGTATTGGTATGGTTTTGTTTGTTTACTCAATTTGTTTGACTCAGTGAAGTAAGAAAAACTATCTCTGAAAACATTAAATTAATGAAAATCAATTTCGTACCTACCGTAAAGCCCACAAAAATAGGGTAACAAAATAAAGAAGGCCCACAAATACACAAAATACCTCTTTTATTAATTCATTATTCACTGATTTTAGGTTTCTTCCAGAGAGACATCTCAATTCATGGCTGCTGCTGCTGCTGCTGCTGCTGCTGCAACACATAAGAAGGTTAGTACACATCTGCATATACATGATGACATTGCTTTCTCTATTCTCTCCAAGCTGCCTATTAAATCTCTCAAAAGATTCGCATGCGCTAACAAATCATGGTCTCGTTTATTTCGAAACCCTATTTTCATGAACATGTTTTGCACCAAATATTTCATATCCAAACATGACGAGGGAGACGATAACACGCGTCTCTTGCTAAGGCAAAGAACAAACCCAATCGGCATTGAGTATCATGATACTCTGTGTATGCTTTCTGGTGAGAGGTATGGGAATAAAGTTAGGTTAGATTGGCCACCTCCTTTTCAAGAAAATGACTCATTTATTAGTATAGTGGGTTCTGCCAGTGTTAATGGCATTCTTTGTCTCTCTCAGGAGTGCTTTCGTGACAAAGCAACCATTGTTTTGTGGAATCCAGCCACCACGGAAATTAAGGTCGTTCCTCATAGCCATCTACCATATGAGAGCATTGAGTTTAATGCTAGTCCTTTGGGATTTGGTTATGACCATATTACCGATGACTATAAGGTTATTCGGTTTGCTGAATATCCTATATACTTTGAAGGTAATTGGATTAGTTTGCCTAAATGGAAGAAGGATATGTTTGATTGCGGCATTTTCTCGAAGGGTCATGTACTGAGCATGGATAAACCTTTTTGGGAGATATATAGCCTCAAAAGTAACTCTTGGAGGAAACTCGATTGCATTGATGTGCCTGCTCCTTGGTATAGTCATCATGCACTGTACTTGAATGAATTGTGCCATTGGTTGGGCTCAAACCAGATAATGGCGTCGTTTAACTTTAGCAATGAGATATTCATTACAACACCCTTACCCTCGCTTGACTCAAAATGTAGTAAGTGGGGGAAAATTAACTTGGTGTTGTTAAATGGATCCGTGGCGTTCATCTGCAGTCTCGTCGATTATTTTCACATATGGATTTTGGGTGAAGTCGGTGTTAAGGAATCCTGGTTCAAACTCTTTGTTGTAGGACCTGTCCCATGCTTCAGAGATCTTATTGGGGTAGGAATAAAGAATGCTATCTTCTATATAAACAAAGATGATGAGATATCCTGGTTTGATTTATGTACACAAAGGATTGAGGAAATTGGGGTTAAAGTGCAATCACTTCGATTGAAGAATCAGATTGTAATTTATAAGGAAAGCCTTCTTTCTTTTGGAGCAATCAATAATTAAATTTGCTTTATAGTGTAATTCTAAGTTTCAGTCAAGAGATTCATAAACATTTTTATTAGATTTAGGGTTATATACCAAGGTGAATGTTATGAAGGTATTTATATATTAATTGGCTTCTCAATTGCCCATATTTCAAAAATCTTTCTTTCTTTAGTTTCTGTTTTAATTGTATTGATGATATTTTATCTATATCGATTGGCGTCCATTTGGTTTGTTTCAAATTATTGAATGATCTTCGAGCTTTTGTTGAGTCTTTTACTTTCTGAATAATTTTATCGACTTTTACAATCAATATTTTCGTGAGCTGTTTGAGGGCTATCCATCTTATTTTTCTCAGGAGGTATAATGACCTCTATATGAGCACATTGAAATCTTGTTAAATAGAAAAATCCAAGAATTCATCTTATAGTTTGCGACATGGAATGTGTAGAAGAATCCAAGGAGATAACTTATAGTTCTGATACATAGATATCAGTAGCATTTGAGATGTAAGGACGTAGATTGCCATGTTAACTCAACTCAATGTTCTATATTCTCATGATTAAGTTTAATTTCATACATGCATCTTACATTGACATGTCATTGAGGATAATGAGAAAAGGCTTATGGCCTATTGAAAAGAATTATATATATTGTGGGACGAAATGCACCAAATGCAAACTCTGCCTCCTTGTTAACTTTGTGGCCCTTAGGTTTAGCTTTACAAGGAGTATATATACAAGTCTAGTAATCTCAAGACATAACAAGTTATGACTCACTAGAGACATTTTGTATGTGGTAAAACAAGTTATTACTATATCTCAAAAATTGATTATGAGCCTTTTCTCCTCCCAAAAATTGTCATTCATATCTAGCTCATGTAAATCAGTCTCCCAAAAAGGATCATCCTTGTTTGGCAAATAAACCCATTCCCCTTTAAAATCCGAGTGATATTGAACCTTACGAATCACCTTAAAATCATCTCTAACGGAGTCATATCCGAATCCACGTGGTGGAGATTGAAACGGAATAATGTCCTCGTATGGTTGAAGCTCGTATGGTTTAAGGCTAGGAGAAATGATCTTAAATTCTGGTGGAAGGCTAAGAGGAATGATCTTAAATTCCGCGGTAGCAGGGTTCGACAATACAGTTTTTAAGCCTTTGTAGAGACAAAGAGCGCCATTAACACTAGCAGAACCCAAAATCATAAGAGACAAAGGAAATTCATTGTCATCCCATTGAAAAGGAGGTGGCCAATCTAAACTAACCCTATTCTCAAACCTTTCACCAGAAAGAATGCACGGGTATTCCTCTGGGGTATAACACCTTGACTCTTCCTTTAGCAGGAGACGGGTGGCATCATCAACCTCGTCATGTTTGGGTAAGAAGAAATTGGTGCGGAACATGTTCATGAAGGTGGGGTTTTGAAAAAGAAGAGACCATGATTTTTTAGCACAAGTGAAACGTGTGAGGGATTTGATAGGCAATTTGGAGAGAATGGATAAAGCAATATCGTCATGTACGTGATTGTGAGAATAATTACTAACCTTGTTCGAATCTACGATTGAAGCAGTAGCCATGAAGTGATTGAAACGGAAAATCGCAGAAGAGGAAGAAAAATCTAGGTGGTTGAAGTGAGTGAACAAACACACTGTAAAGCAAAAGGGGGTTGGAAGAGCGAGATAGTGACGTGTTTATTGTTGCTCTCTTTATTGGCCGAACGGCCTATTGCTTACCTTTACCAAATTGAAGCAACCTCATTTCACAAAAAGAGTTATGAATTGATAGCATGTGTAATCATCCAAAATTAGGGTTAGGTCAAAACTACTTAACATTTATTTAGTCTAATTTTGTGTGTGGGTGTATATATATAATTTATTAGATTATACTAACTTAGAAATAAAAAGACCTAATATTTTTTATTATCATCATCTAAATTTTTTGTAAGGATTTATTATCTAACACTTACAACCACACTTGACACATTTTCAACACACGTCTAACCTTTTCTTCTTGTTTCCATTTTTTATTTCTTATGATCGAGCAACAAAAAAAAATAGTCACGAAATACATATACAATTTAAATAAAATTGATTGATCATCGCTATAGGGTGTCATGAAATGGTTGAGCAAAGAAAGTTTCATACAACGAACAAAATTTCAATCAAAATAGTAATGGGAGTGAAAGAAAATTTAATTGCAGGTAATATCATTATTCATTTGGTCGTCATCCAGACAAGCGCACATAAGATTAGTGGGAATTTCTGCATATTAATGTCTTACACTTGCAGAATTTTGTTCTTTTAATGTCGTTTAAGCGTCTTCCCATTATATAATATATGTTTCTAATGTAATCTATATGCCTTCTCATTACAGAAATCATGGCCTTTGATGCCATTTTTGCGCATTTCTATTACAAAAATTATGTCTTTTAATCTCATTTATGTACTTTTCCATTAAAGAATTAATGAATTGCGTCCTCCTGTTACAAAATATATGCATTTTAATGTCATTTATGCGCCTTTCCATTACAAAGTTCATGCTTTTTAATGTCATTTATGCGGTTTTCTGTTACATAATTTCTTCATTTTAATGTCATTTAGGCGTCTTCATCTTACTGAATTTCTGTATTTTAATGTCATTTATGTGCTTTCTCATTATAAAAATTATGGATTTTAATTTTACATTGCGCTCGAAAATGAAAGACTCTTGATCAATAAGAGTACATACTACATTGCGCTCGAAAATGGAACTTATCGAGCTTGTCTTCCCTTTAAGATAGACCAATGTCTCTGCTATTTTCAGTTTTGCTAGCCGTGACAATTTTGAGCTCAACCCCCAGTTGATTTTTTTTTTTTGGTGATGTATTTTATGTGGTGCCTCAGTTGATTATATACACTATGTGAGCTTGGATTATTAAATGGAGGATGAATGATTGTCTCGTGTTTTACATTGTAAGAGATTTGTTCAACAATATTAATAGCAAATTGATTATTCAATGATTTCGAAACATAAAACCGCATAAAAATATTTGAAAAGTGTATGTATGCTTCTGATGTTGGTGTTTAAAGGAAAAAATAGGGTCTCGTTGACACTAATTATAGTTTCGATTGATGCATAGAAATGATGAAATAACACATTGGTTTATAAGTTTCAGTTGTGCTCAAAACAGATATATGCTTTGTATAGTTTTAAAACTCGGTTCAGCCATCGACTCAGCAGGGGTACTGGATCATCCTTATCCTTATTTACTAATCTTTGTTAACAATGAAAATTACACTCCTAAACCCTAAACCTATTCCTTTTGGGCGCCAATATTGTATTCATCTATCCATAATTACTCTCCAACTAATTACACGATTTACAACACCAAATTCAAATTTTTTTCCCAACAAAACTATACTATTATGTAATCTTTGACTTTCTATATTCTAACTACCTAATAAATATAGTGTGTATTTTCCCATGCACTCAGAATTTATTCATGGTCTTGCTATACATCTCTGCGCGCGCGCGCACACACACACACACACACATATATATATATATATACGATATCCTTATAGCTCATGATTCAAGTAGTATTCTCACACCTCTTCCAACCATTGCGAAATGGCAGCAAACTTTGTCGTCTAACCATTGTTTGACTAGCACATATCCTACATCACTATGCATTTTTCATTTTGTTCTTATTTGCTATAAAGAAACTGATGTTGATGTTTGTTTTTTAATTAGCTCCTTTGGATCCCAATCCCGTGTCTAATGTAGACAAGATATTGAATGATCTGCGTGTTAAGTATCGAACCTATGTTGTGGAGTTTAATGTTGAACTCGTAAGTCTTGCGTTGTTGTTTCGTTACATCAATTTTTCGTTTATTGTTATTAAAATTTATGCTGAAAACGCTCAATTATTTGTATGCCAGGGCACTGTCATGCTTCCACTGATGTTTGCTCATGATTTCGGGGATCAAATTGACCGGTATGCTATGTTGGTGGATCCTAACTACAATAAGTTTGAGGTTTTGGTTGAGAGGCACAATGGTGGAATCTAACTACAATATTTGGACGTGTTGCTTATATTTGTTCTACAAAGTATGTCAGTTTTGACATTCATTCCCAA
>Ga0228710_1012682_pt1 | contig 10354 bp, 6 predicted proteins | sample MedpolnodulmetaG_FD_177995 | JGI IMG/M metagenome (GOLD analysis project Ga0228710, IMG submission 177995) | Root nodule microbial communities from Medicago polymorpha collected in Santa Monica, California, United States - pink nodules | ecosystem: Host-associated > Plants > Roots > Nodule... | reverse complement strand
GTGGAATCAATTGTATTTGAAATAGTTTGGTTGTAATTGTCATTTTGAAATTGTAATGTCAGATTGGAATGAATGAATTTGTAATGCCTATTTTCAATGAATGAATGTTCCTATTTTGAATGAATGAATGTTAATGTTTTTGTTGGAGTAATGTCTATTGTGTATTGCAAAAATGAATGAATGAATGATATTTCAATTGAAAAATTATGCATCTAGTGTATTGTAAAAAGTGATTAATGGAGTAATTTGAAATGAAAAACTGAGCATGGTTTTGGTGTAGTTATGTATCAAAATCTGCACCAAAAAATGCAGTATATGTATCAATATTCTTTCATATGGTAACCCTGTACAAATATGTTTGCAAATCAATACCAGTTATATGTTGCAGACATAGCAGAAAATTAGCAGAAAAAGACTAGTATATGGAATTGAACTTAATCATATTGCACATAAAATGTGATTGCACTTAGGCATTACATAAGCATTAGAGCTATATTGTAGCTTGCAACTTAGGCAAATACACCAAAATAAGCATTAGAGCTATATTGTAGCTTGCAACTTAGGCAAATACATCAAAATAAGCATAATAAGTAGATTGTAGCTTGCACTTAGGCATTACATCAAAAAGACATCAAAACAGGCATAATATCTAGAGTGTTCCATGATTCCTACTATTGGGTTGACACAGAACCCTCAACTCTAACAGAAGTTTTCATTTTCTTCCCATTTGAACCTTCTGGCTGTGATGTAGATAATCTCTCTTTTTGCTTCCCCTTCCTTGGTTTTCCACCTCCAGTTCCAGCTTGTGCAGTTTGTGTGCCAGCACCTTGTGTAGCAACAACACCTTGAGTAGTGGGTGCATTTTGAGAATTCCTTTGAGTGTTAGCAGTCCTTTGAGTAGTTACAGTCCTTTGAGTGTTAGTAGACCTTTGAGTGGTAGGAGCTTGATGAGTTTGTGAAGTAGGAGCTTGAGCAGTTTGTGTAGTTTGAGTAGTCAGTGGAGCACTTGGACCTTGAGCAGATGAGACTGATGCAGGGTTTGATGAGTTCTCAGATTGAGTTGGTGGAGGAGGTGGTGGGAGCTTGCAAGTAGAATTATTATGTCCACTCTGCTTGCATCTGCTACATTTCATTCCCCATCTAGCCCTCCTGAGTTGACCATCATCCTTCAACAATTCACCTGCCTCTTTCTTCCTTTTTTTCTTTCTCCTGCCAACTTGCCTTCTGATAGGAGGTGGCTGAAGATCATTATACTCAAATTTGTGCCATAAGGCTTGGCCATTAGCAGGGTAGATGATTGGAGCATAGCAAGCTGCATACCTTTCCTTCTTGTAAATGTCAGGAACAAAATCATAAACATTGAGGTCTTGGTTCCTCATGCAGGAGATGGCATGACAACAGGGCAACCCTGTCAATAACCATTTCCTACAGTCACATTCCCACCTTTGGAGATTGACATGGTACTTGTAACAAGTTGTATTCAAATGTGTCACTTCATAATCAAACTTAGTGTTGCGCTTATACACATAAACATACAAGAAATTGTATAAGGTCTAGATAAACCAATCACTCACAACCAGCCAACAATTTAAAAAGTTACAAGAAATTACAAATTTACATACCTAACCAGCCAGACATTAGTGTAGGCAAATTCTCTAGCAAGCCTCTTCTTTATGTTGGGAAGCACATCATCTTCATACCTTGCAATTTTATTTCTATTTGTTTCCCACTTCTCCATCAAATACACACAGATATCTTCACACATAGTAACAATTGGATTTTGTCTAGGAATGACAATGGTTGAGTTGAAAGCTTCTGACATATTGTTGACTAGAGTATCACACTTTGAATCACCTGGAGAACTTCCACTTCCACATCATCCAAAAGAGTGGGCCCCATATTCCCATCACCATTGGCCCCAAAGTCCACCTCACCTTCCACTACATTTCCCTCATTTACCCCTTCTGCATTATCACCTCCCACGTTAACCACCTCCTCCTCAAAGTATTCTTCCACATTAATTCCACCATTTCCCTCATTAGCCCCCTCCTCAAAAATCTCTTCCACAAGAACTCCTAAATTTCCCTCATTCCCAACATTTCCCTCATTACCTTCCTCCTCAAAAATCTCCTCCAAATGAACTCCTCCATTCCCTCATACATTTGCTCCCACATTCTGTATAAGATACTCAATCAAAGGATTAAGTTCTCCCATTTCAGGTTGATCCCCTACTGTATGTTCAACATACAGATGCACTCTACAATACATCTCTGCAATATGCATCATCCTCCTACACCCATTGTCAGACCTTAATCTAATAAGGTCATCCACTAAATTAGGGTCATGGTACCAAAGTGACCTAACCATTGAGTAACCTAACCGTTTTAAAGTTGATAAAATTGAGAAGTAAGCCTAATAATCTGGTTCACACTCTAGTACTGTTTCAGTGCCATTGTAACCATTATGGTTAAAATCAACAAAAAAAAACCCATGGTGAACTACCAGCACAAACCTACCCTCCAACTGTTACAAAACCATAACATAAATCAACAAAAATTTCCAAAACAAAGCATCCAGAGACAATGAACACCGTAACTAAGGGTTTCAGTAATAGGGTTTCTTACAACATGTTTTGATTAAAAAAGGGTATGTTTTCGATTAAAAAGCAGGTTTTTTAATCAAAACCCTAACCCTAAACTAGAAACCACCTAGAAAAACCAAAGCCATATACCAGTTTTGAAACCCTAACTACGAAAATCAAAGGATTGAAGAAAACAAACCTCATCGTTATCTTCAGAATCGTCGTCGGAAGCAGCATCCATTCCAGGATTCGCAACAAATCCGTCTTCTCCTTCTTCAATTTTGTCGATAATCATCTTCTTCAACCTTGGACTTGAGCTTTCTGTATTCTTCTCTCTCTCTTTCTATTCTCAAAACAGCCAACTGCTTCTCTCTCTAGACAGATTTTCGCTTTTATACCAGCCACGTTGGATTAGCCACGTGGCCAAAAACTAACGGGAAAGAAAACATTTGACAGAAAGGATTTTTTTTGCAAACGGCGCAAAACTTGAGGGACTAATTCATCACTTTTATTAAATATGGGACCAAAATGAAAACATGAAATTAGTTAGGGGACCAAACGATCTAATAAGCCAAAAAAAAGGGTTAAATATGTTTTTGGTCCCTATAAATATGCCAACTTTTCATTTTAGTCCCTCTAAAAATTTTCTTCAGCTTTTGGTCCCTACAAAATTTTCCATCTTCACTTTTGGTCCCTTTTTTAAAGTAAACTCATATGTAGAATTCATATTTTTGAATAAAATTTTGCAGAAAAATTCATAATATTATGATAATATCTCCCAAAAATAATTAGAATTTTTTAACAAAACATGAATTTAATATGAATTTTTATATTATTTATGGTTAAAAATTCATATTTAATTTGTGTTTTGTTAAAAAATTCTATTTTTTTTATTATATTATACACATTTCTGCACAATTTCATTAAAAAAAATACAAAAATTAACTTAAAAGTAGGGACCAAAAGTAGTGATTGAAAATTTTATAGGGACTAAAAGTTGAAGGAAAATTTTAGAGTGGCTAAAACGAAAAGTTAGTATATTTATAGCGACCAAAAACATATTTAACCCAACAAAAAATATTGGGATTCCAAGAAGCAACTTAGTTGGTACAATTTCTCAATGTATGACTAATGTCCCAGACCATATGCCTAACTCTGAGGAGGCAATTCGAATGGGAGAATATACGGTCATAAGAAGTTTGATTCATGTGTTAGAGCTAGAGGTATCTACTAACAATATATAAAAGTTGAAGTACAGCAAAATTTCATAAGTGTCCTCTTTAAAATTCATGATCTCCTTAATTTTATGTGCATAATGGTCATTTTGCGAAATTTATTTTATTGTTTAGAAAAAAATTAAAATTAATGATAGATAATGATTATCACAACCGTAACAAATTTACACAAATAACTATAAAATTAATTAATTTGTTAACAAAATTATGGATAATGATCATCACAACTTTAACAAATTTTCACGGATAACTATGGAATCAATTTATTTATTTTTTAAAAAATGATTTGAAAACAAATATTATGGAATTATATATAACAAATTTCCATCGATATTTATTTTTCGGATGCAAAATTAATAGAAACGGTACATTAATATTTTTAAAATAATAATTAGTTTTCAAAATTTAAGCATATCAACTTTCTTGCATCGATATACATAAAATTTGATTTTGAAGATATAAACACATAAAATCTATAATGAGTGTGGTGTAAATATTTAATGGTATTTTAGAGAAACAATACAATGATTTTGATATTATGAAAATAGTCACGAATTTTCCAAATTTATCATATCGACTTTCACATATTGTTAAATATATATAAGCTTATAAAATCCTCCAACGAGTGCGGTGAAAATATTTATTGGTGTTTTAATATAAAATAAAATGTTATTTAATAGAAACATTACATTAATGTTGATATTTTAAAAATAGTCATTAGTTTCCCAATTTTTATCATATCAATTTTCTCATATATGTACATAAAAATTTGTTTATACATATATAACCACGTAAAATCTGCAACGGGTAATGACTTGAAAATAAATATTATGGAATTATATATAACAAATTTCCACCGATATTTATTTTTTGGATGCAAAATTAATAGAAACGGTACATTAATATTTTTAAAATAGTAATTAGTTTTCAAAATTTAAGCATATCAACTTTCTTACATCAGTATACATAAACTTTTATTTTGAAAATATAAGCACATAAAATCTATAATGAGCGTGATGTAAATATTTAATGGTATTTTGGAAAAAATACAATGATGTTGATATTTTGAAAATAGTCACGAGTTTTTCAAATTTTATCATATCGACTTTCACATATCGTTAAATATATATAAGCTCATAAAATTTTCCAACGAGCGTGGTGCAAATATTTATCGGTGTTTTAATATAAAATTGTTATTTAATAGAAACACTTTGATATTTTAAATTTTTTAGGGATGCCGTTTCATCACCTATCAATCTTTGATCGTGCTTCAGACCATTGATGATTGGTTTTTCTCCACCGGTCACCAACATATAGGTAGAATTGCTCTCCATCCTTTAAAATTCATCCAATTCCAAATACTGTAGCGCTAGCAAAGTGTGTTGTTTTCACTCCATTAATTTCAATTGGAATATTCCATTCACGGCTGATCATTCCTTTCACGTTGTCTTTTTGTGATCCAAATTGAATTCCGGTGGAGCTACTTTCTTCATCGTTCTGCTTGCCTGGTCATGTTTGACTGGCAGGCGGAGCTTGCTCCTTTTCCCACTCCAGCTGCGATTCCATCCTCCAACAATACTGCGACTTTGCTGGTTTCGACACATGTTCTTTCTGCGCCGATTGCTGCACCTGTGCAGACTGCAAAACCTTCTTTTGCACAGGCTTTACGTGGCACTCTGTCAATTGCTGATCCTCTTCCGCTGCCTTCTATCCGTGGAGAAACACTATCTGTAGCAATTTCAACCACTGCATACTCCCGAGGGGTAGATTACTGTAAGATTAATCTCTGTGGTCGTTTGGTATTAAACAAAGGCGACAAACCATATGCAACCAAAGATATCACCGCTAAGCTACAGAGAATATGGACAGTCAAAGGACCATGGCATATGCTTTCCCTTGGCCGAGGTTTTTATGAGTTTTTTTTCGCATCACAGGAAGACATGCGCTCGGTTTGGCCAGCTGGCACCGTAAGCTTGAAATCGGGACTGCTCAGACTTTTCGAATGGACCAAGGATTTCAACCTGCACACTCAGAGACAAACTCATACGCAAGTATGGATTCGGTTGTGGGAGCTCCCGCAAGAATACTGGACGAAGAGGACTCTGTATGAAATTGCGGGCGCGGTGGGGACGCCGTTATTGATTGACAATGTCACAAGGAACAGACTTTATGGACACTATGCAAGGATACTTGTCGACTTGGATCTTTCAAAGAAGGTTTTTTATGAGGTGATGGTTGAACGTGAGGGTTTTGCTTTCCCCGTTTCTATCGAATACGAGGGTCTCCCAGACTTCTGCACACACTGCCATAGCATCGATCACAATATTAATTCATGCCGTCGGTTACACCCCCACAGAGAGGATGACCAGCCACTGGATGTTGGAAAGAAAATTATTGATAATTGCAAGAAATCGGTGCATTCGCGAAAACCAAAAGAAACTTGGAAGCCGAAGGATAATCCGGAGGGCATTTGGTCTTCAAAGGCGTTTGCATCAGCGGATATTGGCCAGCAACATGATGTCCCTCCTCCCGAGATTGTATTGTTGGATAATGACATTACTGCTCCTACACAGCAGCATGCTTCAGTCACAGAATCTCAGGAATTGGCAGCCGCGCAACATACAGATGGCACATATATAGCAGCTGAAATGACGAATAAGGATGTAGAGAGAACCATTCCGAATGACGCAACACAAATGGTAGTACCTCTGATTTCTGCTAACAAAGAACTTGAAGTTACTTACACTTTTGAGGCTCACTCAGAAGCTACTAAAAATTGCACAGAACGGCTGCCTAACACTTTCATACATGTGCTGGAAGAGATAAATGTTGATGAGAACATAGACATGGCGGAGGGGGGAATTGAGTAAGACTCCAATGCTGCAGAGCCCGATCATGTTGCCCTACAAACCTAGCACGCAACACATAATAACAACGAGGATGTAGAGGTAAATTTATCTATTCAGCCGGAAGTCCACAACAGCAGAAACATACAGAATGGTCTTGATTTATGGGCCAGAATCCGTGAATATGACCAACGAATGGCTGATGAAGGCTTCACTCAAGTCCTTTCAAAGTCGCAGAAGAAAAGTCTTAAAAAGCAAGTCATTGGCAAGCCTTATTAGACCCGTGCAAAGGGTGGTCCTTCTCCTTCTTCCCAATGATTCTTTTACATTGGAATGTTCGAGCAATCATTCATACAATGCACACAATTTGGTTAGCCATAAATGCTTTTCGTTTTCAATCAAAGATTCAGTCTCTTCACTCCACAAAAGTGCGCATTCGCTCTTTGATTGCAATGTCCGACAATGCTTCGACGGGTAAATGTTTGAACTTTGACTCGGCTTTACTTGATGATTTTGCGGTTCCTCATCACCGCAAATTTAAGGAAATTGTTTTGGTGCTTTAGAAATCTTCCTTCTCTCCTTGGCTGAAAGTTATTAGTGGCCTTGCGGCTGGTGGGGGTCTTTTTAGGGACTCTATAGAGACATTTCTCGGTGCCTTGTCTTGTAATATTGCTATAGAACATGCGGCACATCATGGGTGTCGTGGCTTCTTAGGAACGGATGGCATAACACTCAGAGACTGGGTGTTCAGGTTATTTCTTCTCATATTTTTCGTGAGGGGAACAGTTGTGCGGACAAATTGGCAAGCATGGGTCATGGGATTCAAGATTCTCTCTGGTTAGACACGCTTCCAGCTGAGTTACATTTCGATTTCTATCATGACAGAATTGGTCTTCCCAATTATAGATTTCCTTAATCTTTTTCTTATTCTGTTCTGTTTCATTTCTGTTTTTTTGAGGGTTTTGGTCTAGCCCCCTCTTTCTTTGTACATACTTTTCCCCCCCCCCCTTTTTTTAATGAATTTAGAGTTTGACAGGCACAGGACGGAGACTTCCCGGGGTGCCAACCTAGTTGGGATGTCGGTGTTGTCTCCTGATGTCCGTCTCTCTCCCTGCTTAGCAAAAAAAAAATGTTGATATTTTAAAATAGTCATTAGTTTCCCAAATTTTATCATATCGATTTTCTCATATATGTACATAAAAAATTGTTTATGCATATATAAGCACATAAAATCTGCAACGGGTGCGGTGCAAATATTGAAAGGTGTTTTGCATATAATATATAAAGTTATTCAATAGAAACACTATATTAATGTTTATATTTTTTTTGGTGAATCTTAAGTTTTATATTTTTACAATATTAATGAGTTTCCATGATTTTATCATATCAACTTTCTCATGTATGTACATAAAAATTTGTTTCTGCAGATAAACCACAAAAAATTTACGACGAGTGCGGTGCAAACATTGAATGGTGTTTTGTATATAAAATAAAAAGTTATTTAAGAGAAATACTAAATTGATGTTGATATTTTGAAAATAGTCACGAGTTTATGAAATTTTATCTAATCGATTTTCTCATATATGTACATAAAAAATTGTTTATGCATATATAAGCACATAAAATCAGCAAAGGGTGCGGTGCAAATATTGAAAGGTGTTTTGCATATAAAATATAAAGTTATTCAATAGAAACACTATTAATGTTTATATTTTTTTGGTGAATCTTAATGTTATATTTTGACAATATTAATGAGTTTCCATGATTTTATCATAACAATTTTCTCATATATTTAAATAAAAATTTGTTTATGCGAATAAAATACATAAAATCTGCGACGGGTGCGGTGAGAATATTGAACGGTATTTTTCATATAAAATAAAAAGTTATTTAAGAAAAATACTACATTGGTGTTGATATTTTGAAAATATTCACGAGTTTATGAAATTTTGTCATATTGATTTTCTCATATACGTACATAAAAATTCATTTATGCATGTATAAATTTGCAACGGGTGCGGTGCAAACATTGAACCATATTTTTCATATAAAATAAAAACTTATTCATTATAAACATTATATTAATGTTTATATTTTGACAATATTAACGAGTTTCCACAATTTTATCATATCAACTTTCTCATATAGTTACATAAAAATTTGTTTCTGCAGATAAAACGCATAAATTTGCAACGGATGCGCTGCAAACATTGAATGATGTTTTGCATATAAAAGAAAAATTTATTTAATCGAAACATTACATTAATTTTGATATTTTAAAAATAACCATGGGTTTTAAAAAGTTTATTTTATTGACTTTCTCATATATGTATAAAAATAATAATTCGCGTACATAAGAATATAAAATCCACGATTCAAATATTTAACATATTTTCCTATACATAAGAAAAAAATATTCAATTGAAACATTATATTAACATTGATAATTATCATTTAATATCTTTAAACATTTGACAATATTAACAATGTTATTAAAGAAATCCTTGATGTCAATATTTCTTAGGCTCAAGTTTTATTAATCAACTGAGTCACACCACTAAGGATTATGTTTGTGCTGGTGTGGTTCTCAGACCACCATTAACTTGTGTGTGAAGATATGTTGATTCATGATAATGTGTGGTGTTTGGTGAGTTGAAATGCTTATTGACTTCGCTCAAAGTTACCTTTTAAGGATTCCAATGCTAAGTTGGCTCCAAAGAAGGCCTCAGGATAGAAATTTTATAGGAAATATTGAACCGGGAGTTCTCTAACTTAATTTATCATATCAGCGTAGTCTTTTATCTTCTTTTTTCTCGTGTCAAGTTAGTCTTTTATATCTAAATATGTCAGCAACGCTGGGCAAAATCTCATTTTTCATCAATGTCTGTTATCAAAAGTCTTACTTGACCATTCAAAAAAGTAAATTACATCCTCAATCCATCTAAATTATTTCGAATTCAAAATAACAGTTACATTCCCTAATCCGTCAAATTAACATTTTTTATTTCTTTCAGTTTTGTATCTAAGATAGTGGTCTTCTTGTTTGTTGTTAACTCCTGTCTAATATTGATGTTTAGTGATGAAACATTCTTTGTTGTAGATCATTAATGGTCAGGTACGCAAACCTATAACAGAAGTAGATGAAAATGCGGACAGGATAAACATTTTTAAGCTTAAGAACAAACTTGACACGAAAAAGATAAAGGACTACATTGATGCACACTGTTATGATAAAGAACCTCATACAATTTTGTCAATTTTTATAAATTGGGACTTTATGCTATGATTCCATTACATTTTTTTGATCAAGAAAAAGCTGGGCTACTTTTTGCTGTTCACATTGTGGCTTGATATCAATTATCTGGAAAGAGGCCAGAGGGATTTTTGCTTATGGTTTAGAGATTTTCTTGGTCAACATTCACTGAAAATTCCCAGATATATAGTGTTTGCATTATGTTCTCCAACCATTGAGTGGAGGGGGCACCTAATTCAGAGAAGTTCCTGGCTTTCCAGTTTATGGAGTCGCAAATCCAACCATTGATGGCATTCGATCCGTCCTTAGTAGAACATGAGAGAAGAACCTGTTATTTACATCAATGGGAAACCATTTGTTCTCCGTGAAGTTGAAAGACCGTACAAAAACATGCGGGAATACACGGTAAAATTTACTGAGTCTTTCATATCTCTTGAAT
>Ga0228710_1012681_pt1 | contig 10355 bp, 4 predicted proteins | sample MedpolnodulmetaG_FD_177995 | JGI IMG/M metagenome (GOLD analysis project Ga0228710, IMG submission 177995) | Root nodule microbial communities from Medicago polymorpha collected in Santa Monica, California, United States - pink nodules | ecosystem: Host-associated > Plants > Roots > Nodule... | reverse complement strand
GGAACTCTCCTTGGAAGTGCAAGGAGGACAGGACTACTTCCGGTTTGTGGAAGGAACTTGTATAATTGATTGTGTTCTTTCTTCTTCTGTTCTTTACTTTATCCGCTGCACATAGACTCTGAACTCACTCAGACTCTGAACTACTTCAGACTCTGAACCTGAGGACAGTTATCTAGAACGTAAAAGAAGAAGTTTCCAAAAACACAATTCAACCCCCCCCTTCTTGTGGTTTTTCTCACCTTCAATTACTAACTTAGTAAAAATAATTTTTCTCTCCAACACACTAAAAATTTCTAATTTACCCTTACTCATCAATTGACCAAAATACCCCTAGCATCAAAATGACTAAAATACCCTTATAGACTAACAATCCACTAATCCCAAATCAAATACACACGCAAGCAATTAAGCACATATAAACACATATAAGCATATATAATAAATAAATAAAACAATCCTAGTGAAAAACGGGTTGTTACATCTGTGCCACCACCAATAACTTTCCCTTTGACCCCTAGGGACACTAATCCTCAAATTAGGACTTCATTGGACACGAGAATTCTTTCTATGCAACAATTCACTATGCCTATGGTCACAAGGGAATATACATATGGTATGCCAACAACAATTACGGTTGGCATGCAAACCAATGCATCAACATAAGCAGATAATGCAACCGTGTTTACCTCATATAATAGACATTTTCCTTTAGGGTCAAGAGTTCCTGGTCGAAACTCTTTGCCATCTCTGACAACAGATTCTTTAAATACATTAAGACAACATATGAATGAGAGTAATCATGAAACAGTTAATATGTTAACACAACAAATTGGTACCGTGTTCAATCTTTTAATTCAAAACACAAACCAAAGTTATCAAATGTTAGCCACCCAAATAGGGAGAATAACAGACTTCTATGCCCCTGCCCAAGTAAGGAATCAACAAATTCCCCTAGTCCAGAATCCCAGGGCTTTACAAATAAATGAAAGGTCAAACAATGAGGGAAATCAGGGACAACAACATGCACCCCAAGTTCATCCAGTCGAAACTGTAGCCCAAGTGGAAGGTTTTAGAATCCCTCCAGTAGTTTTGGTGAATAGGAATCAAGATGTTGATGTTGATGTTGATGTTGTAGTTACAGATGTCCAACAAAACAATTTAGGAGGACATAATAATATAGTCAAATTGTTCTAAACCAGTCTGGCTCAAAATTGCCTTAATTTAGGCCTACATAGGCCTAATTTTGTTTCAGCCTTGTCAGAATATGTTCTACAAACTGAACATCCTAGGGGATGAAAAATTCTAAAGTTTACAAAATTTGCTGGTGACACCATTAAGTCTACATTCAAACACGTTGCATGTTATCTGACTGAGGTAGGAGACATTTTCAATAATGAGAATCTAAGGATGAAATACTTCCCTAATTCCCTAACAAAAAATGCTTTCACATGGTTCACCACACTTTCATCACATTCAATTCAAAACTAAAACCAGTTAGAAAGGGTTATCCCTGAGCAGTTATACATGGGCCAATCTAAGATAAGTCTGAAAGAATTGGCTAGTGATATGCGTAAAATGCCTGAATCTATTGAAGATTATCTCAATAGGTTTAGACTCTTAAAGACTAGGTGTTTCACCCAAGTTCCTGAACATTAAAACCCAACACTTAAAAGAAATGGCCCAATTGGCTAATATATTTCGACATGTCGAAATATTGAAGGCTGAAAACGATAGAACTAGTAAATACCATAAAAAAGAAAATGTTTCATATGTTGGAAGTAATGGCAGTGACCATGAATTTAACATAGACTATGACGATGTTGAAGATAATGAGGTTAATGTTGCTGAGTTAAAACCTGGGCCTCCTTATACATGTAAAGTGTTGAGGCCATCTGATTTAAAAAATCATGTCGAACCAAAAAATGACAAATATGTTCATAAAGAGCTTTCTTTGTTGAATTACGCAGTAGACAAGAATGAAACTTGGAATGAAATTGGATTGAAATAAAGAGATTTCTTTGTCGAATCATGCAGATGTTGATGATAATCAGCTTCTGTCATGGTGATGTATCCAATGCAAATCTCCTTTGGAATCTTGTAGAAAGAGGCAAGTCGAAACTGGCTCAAACCAAATTGTTTAGCCACGAGATTAGGACAATAAGATATTCACCCTAAGTTAGTCTTCCCAGTGGCCATTCAAATTGACAAGAGGTCTGGGGTCAGATAAGCTCTCTAGGTTTTGACATTCCTTACCTAATACTTGTGGTTTTGTGTAGGAAATTCCCTTTGGAACCATTTAGAATCGAGGCTTCAAATGATAAAAGGGGCCATAGTTGGGTCAAAATAATCACAGTTGAGCAAAACCTTCATGTATTTTGAAAATATCTGGACAGTCGAAAGGTTAACTTCCCTTCTCCTAAGATAGGCTAACCTTGTTCCTTCTTTCTTTCGACCATTTATATCATCCTTATGAATTTGATGAATGTAGAATTTTAGTTGTTTTTCAAAAGTGGCAACTAACGACAATTGAAAGAGCCACATAGCCCAGAAAGTGCAAGTGTTTTTCCTTCTGGAAAAGCTTGCATCATCTGCCCTTCATACCCTACTGATTCATAGATGCTTCCTAGGATCAATTTACTCAAGCAGAAATTGTGTCCCTCATACAACTGAATAGCCATCCTAACAAACTTCTTGGCTACTTGAAGGGAGCCAGTACAGAACACAAAGTTATGTTGGGATCATAAGTGTCCCCAGTTGGTCGAAGTCCAGTAATGGCTACTACGTTGAATATGGTGGGGGTTGTCATTCCACATTTTAACTACAAAGTGTTGGTCGAACGTTCCCATAAGTGTATAGCAGCCAAGATTAGGGTATCATCACATTTGAGGCTAGTTTTTTACAGTTGGATAAGGTCAAAAAATACCTAAGTCTTTCCAGTTTTTAGACTTTTTGGCTTCTACTTTTGTTAACCATTTTAAATAAGTCGAAGAGTGTAGAGGAGGAGGGGCTCACCTAAATACATTTGGCTTATAAATTCCATGTTATAAGGACCCTTAGAAAAGACCCTAGGTTTTCCTACCATACAACCGGGGAAAACATTCCTAAGTTTTTTCAAGGTTTACATTGGAATCAGGCAAAGGACCTAAAAAAACCATAAATAGTACCATAGAAAGAATAGGGAATCAGTACTTGAGATTGCCAAATTTTGGCCTTTTCAGCATCCTAGAGGAGGTTTTGGTGCCTAGGTTTGCATGTTCTCTGTGTGAAGAACATGAACAGTTACATCAAATATAATTGAAGCGTTGGATGCAGACGAAGATACCATTATCTAGTTTATAAAAAGATTTCGAAGAAGATAATGGAGATTTGGAGAATTTTCTGCAAGGTGTGAAGGTTTTAGAGATTTTTGTAAGTTGTAACAATGGATGTTGTGAAGTGTTCTTGAGCTTTTTCAGAGAATATGACTGAGAAATTCCAGAAAAAGTGCAAAGTGGAGAAGAGAGTGGCTTTTATACTTCCAGGAGATAGAAAAGGTTAGAAAACTTTTGAGTTCGTAGCCAACCAAAAGCTGCCACGTGATCGAAGATGTTCAGATAGTGGGAGCATGCTTTGCCATTTATTGACAGTTGTGGTTTCTAAGTTATAAGGTGGCCTACTAACTTTTCAACTTAAAGTGGTGGCCCACTAAATCCCAGAAAAATGGCATAGTAATGATAAGAAACTGGAAAGGCAGTTGTGAAAAGATGCCATGATGATGATGTCATTTTCGAGAGTATGCACAAATTTTTCAAAAAATGTCAATCTTCTCCCTCAATTTTCAGTCGAAAATGGAATTTCTAGGGGGAAATTTGTTAGCCTGTATATTTTATTATGTGTTTCGACAGGCAAGGAGGAAGCCAAGACTACTGAATTCTCTATGTCCAAGATAGAAGTTTCATGATTTCGACAAACTGGGATTCGACAGGATTGTGGTTTCGACTTGAAGGATTCAAATTCTCTCTGAAGAAGCAAGGTTGAAAGTTCAAACACGTGGAAAGCAGGCCTAAGCTGTCGAAATGTTTTAGTTTCTAGCCATTGGTTTGTTAGTTATTTTTCTTGTGTATATATAGTAGTTTTTTCATAAGAAAAACGGGTCACAAATCATTTATCAAAAGTTCTATACACTCATAGTATCAGCGCATAGAGAAACGAGTCAAAATGTATGTATTAATTTTTGTGAACCATTTAATTTTCAATGCAATGCAATTCACCTTCTTTTAAAGTTTATTTGCTTTTAGTTTCTATGTCTTTTACAGTTTTAATCTTAAACATTTTTATTGGTTTCTGTCGAAAGTCAGTTATCTTTATTCTAAAACAGTTTCTTCATCTTGTTCATAAACAAAGCAATAAATAAGATGAACATCCATACATTTTCTGAAAAATCTTTGCAAAACATGTCTTAGGATTTCTAGTTTGATCTTGCAAGCAACATTTTAAAACCTGTCTTCTTGTTTACCAAAAACGCTTGTAAACAGGTGGTGGTTTTGGATCAAACTTTTACCCGAAATCACCCATCTTCATCATTTTCTATCAATTTCAATCTAAACAGGGGCGGAACCACCCCCAGCTAGCCTGGGCACTAGCCCGGGCTCAATGGCGGATCGCGAAGAGACCCATAGGAGCCACTGCAGGTCTGCAGCCCCCAAGTTACCAATAATTATCATATTATCCATAATTTATCAAATGTTACATGTGCGCTGCAGTGGATAGGCGAGCTCCCAAACAAGTAGAGGGTGTGAGTTCAATCCATGTTACTCTCTTTTTTTATTTTCTATTGTATTAAGAATACTTTTATTCAAAAAATAGTTCATGTGGGGACTTGAACTGCCGTTCTCCATGTTAGATCCAACAAAATAAACTACTACACCAGTCCACAATTTAATAGTATCTTAAAACTGTTTAATTTATATTCTGAAAATATTTTGCCCAGGCTCCGCCACTAAATCTAAATAAGTTTTTTCACATAGTTCTAGGTTTTTTCTATTTGATTTCATCGTCTAATTAGTGCATCATTGTGTTGTTCATCATCTTGTGCAACGTTGTTTGACTTCTTGTCTTGTTGCGATGTTTATTTGCTTCCTCTTGAAAGATTGGTTATTTAATCAATGATTTGTATGTCAACGTTGCAGATCTGGAAGCATGAATATTCCACTCATTTTAATTTTATCATATTATTTGTCGTTGTACACTATTAATTTGGATTATATGAGTTTGTTTGCAAATTCATCATTTACGTTTATAACAATGTTGAATAATATAATTATCAACTTGAAAAATTAATATCGTTTTCTTTTAATCAACAACGAAGGAAAATTGATGTTATTAAATATCAAAAAAGTTAAAATAATATTTGACACCGTATAAAAATACATTATTTATAACTATTAATTTAATTATAATTCACCGGAGAATACACTAGAAAATATGTCAATGATCCAAACAATGTGTGTCTTCAAGTGGATACGAAATTAACAAAAATGTATATATTGGAAACAAGTATTCACATTTACACTAAACTAAGTAAGGTCGTTTTAGTTTGCACCACCAAATAGATGGGTGCAACTTAGACCACTTTTTTATTACCTCAATCAACCAAGTTTTATGGTGGCCCTGTTACACCAAATCAATCACTTTCTCACAAAGTCAGAAGAATAAAACAAATAGTAACAATCAATTTTTCAACATCTATAACAGAAAAAGAATCATCAAACCTACTACTCCCAACACCTAGTCCGATTGTTTCCCAAACCACTTTCTATTGTCCAATCTGTAGATTGAGTTGATCTCCCTGCCAAATGATTGAGTTATTTCAGATTTTTATTTTGTTTTAAAATAGATGTTTACACATGATTAATTAATAGTTATGTGTAATAATTTCTTTTGGATTGTTACAATTAAGTTGAGAAAATGAACCAGCAGTGCTTAAGCGAGTAGGTTGTGGAATATGAACCGATGGTTGTTTTGAACCTGAAGAAATTGAAGGAGCCATGATAAAACTTGCAACAATGGAAAGAAGAAATGGTACATAAAATTTGTTAATTAAGTTCTGGGAGAGCAATAAGAGAGGGAGGGAGAGAAATTTGGGATACGTAAAAAGAGAGTATTTGGTCTTAAATCTCTGCCTCCCTAAAATAGAATTATAAAAACGTACGAACCATTAATGTGTGATAATTTGCAAATGGGGAAATATTTTGTCAACATTATTAATTCTTACGCGTGAATCATAGCCAATTTTTTTATTCTCGTATTTTTTTCTTACGATCATATATTGGTGTTTGGTATGAAGTTTCCACCGCCGTTAATAGTGATTAATCTCCACCGGTAACATAAGACACACAAGTTGGGTTCTCGTATCCAAATTAAATTTCTTTCCTATATGTATGAGCCATGAATTGAACTTCTAGCCACATACCCGTTACCACTTGGATCAATCCATTGTTAGTAATTTCCTCATTTCATTTACTATAGTAGTATTTGATTTCAAAGGTTAATCAATTGCATATAATGTGGACTTATAAAAAATAAATAAGAACACAAATAACGTGGTTTCGAGGAATGAAATGCTTCATTGGAGGAAACATATTTGTCATAATAATGGAATAATTCAAATGTGATAAACACTTTGCTACTTTGTTGAAAGGAGAAAGGTTGTTCTGACACAATTTTTTGTTAAAACACATATATTGTTTGTTTATAAGAGAAAATTATTAAAAGTGAATGAAATAAAAATTGCGCATTTTAAACCAAAAACAAAATTTCAAATCAAAACTTCTCACTAGCTCCAATACAAAAACAAATATATTGTTTCCATTTTATTTATAACACTACCAAAAGTTGATTCATCATAAAGATACAAATAATAATATTCTTATTCAAAATATAAAGCAGTTAAATTAGAAATGTTTGAAATGTGCTTATTGAATATTCCTTCTTGCATTCACGGTGACATTGAAGTTGAACCTTCATCGTTGTGTTTGTACTTCAACTTCTTCTTGGTAGGGTTCTTTCCAAGATCTTCATCACTCCTCAAATTTGCTAATGAATAAAAAGACCTTGACTTTCCATCATAGCATTTTGAAAGCCCCCTTCTATATATAAAAAAAGAGACAAACTTTAATTAGCAAATTGATCATATACATGCAAAAATTAAAAAAAAACTCAAAAATTAGAGAAATAGGAATATTACTTCCTTAGAAGTCCTTTGAACTCATTTGCGAGTTGATGATCCGTTGGTAATGTTGACTCATCATAAACTTTTGGTTTCTTATATTCTTCATTCATGGAATTGTTTCTTTGTTGCTCCATTTCTAATGTTTCTATTTTCGAATAGTGACATGACTGAGTGTATATTTATAGAGTGTGACTTATGTACGTATTTATTATGATGGATAAATGTGTGCGATATTATCTCATATCTACGTCAGAAAAGATCAATCATCTCTAAAAATAAAAATAAAAATAAAAGATCAGCCATGATCATGTAATTAATTATATTAATTTACGGTGATAATTAAGGGTCCATTTGGTGATTAGGATAACATTGAAACATAATACTGTCTTCGTTCCAAATTATAAGACATTTTGAAAAAAAAACATATTTTCTTAATTTATATGTTTCTTTTTTTTTTTAGGGAAATTTATATGTTTCTTTACAAACTAATTAAACATTAATATTATTTTTCATATTATATCTTTAACTATTTCTTACTTCGTCTTCTTCTTCTTTCAATTTTTTAATTTATTTTTATTTTACCATTTATTAAGGACAATTTTGTAAAAAAAATCATAATATATATTTCTCATATAAAATTAATAACATTTTTAATATGTGTGAAATGTCCAAAACGGACGGAAGTAATAAGATATCATTATGATTATGGACTTGAAGCTAAATTGATCATATGATAGTATATTATTATGGACATGATAAGCATTTATCTTATCGATGATGACTCATTATCTTACGTTTTTCAATCACATATTTTTTTTCTTTGTTGCTTCATTTTTAATGTTTCAATTTCAAAATTGTTACATGACTTATGCATGTACAACCATGTAAATATTTATTATGAAAAATGTGATTTGGACAAGATTGTCTCAATATCAAACCTTACTCATTGCTCTGACGTCAAAAAGACCAGCCATTATTATATAATAAATTATTACCTTGTTTAGAAGAATAAGTTATTAACTTTTGCCGAAGAATAATTTCAAGGATTTGATTGAGACAAGATAAGACTGATCATATTATATATATGTGTAACACTAATGTGTATACTTGTGATGAGATAAAAGAAAGTTATCAAGTTGGATAGTGGATAGAAATTAACATTTTTTAATGTGAATAAGTGAGATGTTCAATGTTTTAACTTTGACCGTTGCATTGTGCATTGTCCATGTTAACATAGATAATAAAATTTGAAGAGGAAGAAGAGAAGAACCATGGATGCAGGTTTCATAAACATAATTGTTGCGTCATTTTTCGGAGATCAAAGTTATTTGGTTAACATTTGACTCACTAATTTTATTTCACGACTAAACTTTTAATTTTTCAAAAGAAAGGGGAAAAAAGTTATAAATTACCACCTTTTAAAAGATTTAGAGTTCGGGGGTCAGTTATATTTAGGGAAGGTGTTAGCACCCTAAATATCCATAGTATTTTATGGGAACCTCTTGATTTTATTTATTTTTGTGTTATAAATTACTTGCTTTTAAAAATGGAATTAAAGTGATTAAAAGAAAAAATAAATGGTTTTTATTTACATTTTTTATGATTTGTTTTGTGTTTTTTATTAATTTTGAAAAATAAAATTTAAAATAAAAAGCCGAGTGGCAAAATAGAATTTGTTTGTGTATTTTAATATTAAAAGAAAAATGACTCGAAGTGGAATTAAGTTGATTGAAATTTGATTAAGAAAATAAAAATAAAAAAGGGAATCACTTGATTGAAAATCAAGGTTTATTACGAAAATGGTTTTTTGTGAATTTTGGATTATTAGCATGTTTTTGTTCTTTTTAAATAATAAATAAAAAACTAATGTAGCAATGAAATAAAAGCGTGAGAATGTTGTAGTGACGTTGGATCACGACAAAATCTCTTATCCTAACAAAAGCATAAATAAATAAATAAAAGGGACACATGTGGTGGTTCTTCTCATTTATAGTTTACATTGACCTAGTCACATTCTAAATCCATGCGATAAAATAAATGACAAAAAAAATAGAATAATAAACCTAAACTAATAAAGAAATAAAAATGTGAAAAAAGAAAAGAAATTAAAACGCAAAAGAAAATATAAAAAAATGCATGAAAGAAAATAAAACACTAAGAAAAGCAGAGGGTGTAGGAATTAAGCAGGGGTGTGCAAAAAATAAAAAAAGTAGATTGGGCCTTAAAGGTACATAGGCGCGTTGGGCTATAGCTAAGTGGATATGGATGGATCTAGGGCTTCTGATTAATCAGACGGCCCTGATTTGATCAACAGGGAACACCTAAAGGCCATTAGATTTGATCTAAAGGCCAGGAAAGGCTAGGGTGAACGCTCATAGAGAGGACACGCGCACATAGGAACGAGGAGGGGTATATACACCCTTCTCCCCTCTAAAATCTTTCATTTCTCCACCTCTTTCTCTCTCTAACTTTTTCTTCTCTCCCCTTCTCTCTCTAATTGCTACTTCTCCGATCCACTCTCCCCCACTAACAGATTTCCGGCGTGGTGGCCGGCCGTCATGGATGGCGGTGCCGCCGGCGAAAACACCAAACAATCTTTTTTTTTCACTCTCCCCCACTCTTTTCTTCACCTCTTTTCAATTCTTAAAACAAAAACTCAAAATCGAACCGAGGAACCCTAGATCGAAGAAGTTTTACCTTTTGTGTTTGGAACGGTTGTGACTCTGTTTGGGTATGAAGGTTATGATTTTGACGGTATAATACGTTTTTGTTTGGATTTGAACTTGCGGCTTTGTGGCTTTAAGGTCCAGATTCGGTTGTTTTGAGATGGGTTGTGTATTATTGTTTTTGGTTGATGATTGGCTGATTTTATTGTGGCTATGTTTGTTGTGTTGGTAAAAAAAATTGAGGGTTTCGATTGTGTTTGTGATGGTTCGAATGTTTTGATTCTCTGTTTGTAATTGTTGCCGGATGGAAAATTGCAGGTTATAGGTGAATTGGTTTCAGTTGATTCTGTGTCGAAATGTTTTACAGGTTTATGAATTTGTGCGTCGTGATGAATTTTTTTTTTGTCCCCCATTGTTCGTGTTCTGTTTCTATTCTTATAGCCTAGTTTTTTTTTTTTTTTTTTTGAAAAGGGGATTTT